>Ga0080004_1140966_pt1 | contig 40471 bp, 39 predicted proteins | sample WasSprMetagenome_FD_69207 | JGI IMG/M metagenome (GOLD analysis project Ga0080004, IMG submission 69207) | Sulfidic aquatic microbial communities from Washburn Spring, Yellowstone National Park, USA - WS (SPADES assembly) (version 2) | ecosystem: Environmental > Aquatic > Thermal springs > Hot...
ATTGTCTGATGCGTTACATACAATTTTACAGCTCCCTCTACAGCAGCATCGAAAAGTCTATCCGCTAAAATCTTATAGGGGGAGCTCTTTATTATACGCTCAACCACCACGCTTGTGTCAATCACGTATTTCCTTGAGGATCGCACTTATCTTCCTCCTCTCAAGCTCATTCTCCTCCTTTAAGATCTGATCAACAATTTTAGGATCTATTTCTACTTCTCTCGGCCTGAATGGCTTCAGCACAATTTCTCCCTCCCTAGCTTCAGCTATAACCTCCCCCTCATCTATCCCGGCAGCTTCCCGAATGGATTTCGGAAGTATTAAAACCCCCTTCTTCCTCATCCGAAGCACAACTCTCACTTCAGTTCACCAACAATGCTAAGTTAAACTTATATTAAAAGTTAACCTTTTCAGTACTTATCAACCGGATGAAAGCAAGCTGAGGATTGTATACAGGAGCTTAAATAACTTCTCTAAATGAAATAAAGACTTTTTAGGCAATGCGTTGCAAAGCAGATTTCGGGAGGCGATTGAGTTCCACCTAATCAAATCCCTGAACAAAGGTCATTCTAGGAACTATCCAGATCTGAGCATGGTCAAGGACATCATAGACAGCTATATGAGGGAAAAAGGAATTAAAGACGAAAATATAGCAATTAAAGAGCTTATAGAGAAGGGATATAGGTACTGGAGCTTGGAGAAGATATATCAGAATGTATCGGAGAGGGAGATATGGGATATCAGGTACAAGCTGTTGAAAGTTGAGGGCAGATATCTTTACTACAGGTTGCGACTAAAGGAGACTATTGATGAGATGAAAAGGCTTGTCCTCATGCTCAGCAGTGTCATGTCGGAACTGGAGCTCTGCTACAGGCTTATGAAGGAGAGAGATCCGAGCGCAAAGCTGGATGAAGACAAGCTGAGGGAGGAGAAGAAGTCAGTTGAGAATTATGTGCACAGGTATATAGCGAGCTTAAGGGAGGATGTTGAGAGAGCTGCTGTCGATAACGAGCTGGACATCTTAGCAGAGATGGAGGATCTCATGAGGAGATATAGAAAGGAGTTTCGATCAACACAGTAGAACATAAAAACTATGCTAATAGGATATAAAAGTTATAGAAATAGATAAGCCACCTAAAACAAATAGCCTTGCGAAATTAAGGAGGCCTGAGCACTTCAACCTCCCTTAAGGACATATCCTTGGCTATTATGATCCCTCCGGCTCTCTTCACCTCCCTTATATAGTCTATGTCCTCCTTTCTTATCAGAAATCCCTTTATGAGTATCGGAATACCTGGAGGATATGAGACTATGTTCTCAGCAGATACTAAGCCCTGCGCAAGATCTAGAGGAACCCTTCTTGAAACAAGCTTTTTTGGCATCCTTCTCACTAAATATGGCTCTATTTTCGGTGAATCACATCTCAAAGGTGGAAGCAATAGGCTCTTTCTGTTCATTGAGTGCCTGTCCTTCAGGGAATCCTCAATGGCATTAACAGTTGGCTCTACAGATTCCTCCTTTAGCTGAAAGGTTGCAAGGAACAGTATTGAGTTGTAATCTGCTTTTTCAGGGACTATTCTGTAATTAGCCTGAAGCATATTGTCCAGCTGGAATCCAGTTATATCGAAGTTCGTCAGGACAATCTGAGTTTTTGTCAAATCCATGCCCGAAATATGATCTTTCCACTTCTCCAGCATCTCATCATCCATTATTCTCAGGCCTCTTATTCCTCTAAGCTTCTCTCTAAAGATCTCAGATATCCTTATTATCCTCTCAACCTCCTCTCTTCCTCTTCTCTCCAGATGGCTCCTAGCTGCATCAAGGGATGCAAGAAGGTGATAAGAGGGGCTTGTGGTCGCATATCCCCTGTAAGCATCAAGCATTAAATCGGAGTCTATCACCCTCTCCTTCCAGTGTATCATCCCAGTCTGTTGAAGGGATCCTCCCTGCTTATGCGTGCTCTGTATGCTCACATCAGCCCCTGCGTCCATTGCTGTCTCGGGAAGCTTTTCACTGAACTTGAAGTGAGCTCCCCAAGCTTCATCCACTATAACGATTATGCTGCTATCGAAGTTGTTCACAACTCTAACTATATCCCTAAGCCTACAGGAAAGGCCCTCATATGTGGGATTTGAGAGGAGAACTGCAGTTGCCTCAGGATTCCTTTCCAAAGCCTCCTTTACATCATCAGGAGTTGGAGGTATGAGGGAATCTATTTCTGGATCGTAGTACGACTTTATAAACCTAAACCTTATTCCGAAGTCCTCGCAGGCATTCTGGACGCTTATATGGATGTTCCTTGTGACGAGGATGAGGGGATTTCCGTACATCAGGGATAGATATCTCATCACGACATAGACGCTACCAGTGGATCCATTTACACTGAAAAGGGTTCTATCAGCATTATATAGCTTGGCAGCTCTCTCCATAGCCTCCTCGAATATCCCTGTTATCTCTATCGGATTTCCGTGCAAGGAGAATGATGCGGAGACATCACTGCCGTATATATCAGTTACTTTCTTCGCTTCCTGAAGAACAGAGGGGGTGCACCACCTTATGTACTTCCCCACCTCATTGTTCAGAAGATCCACTAAATCCATAAGCTCATGAGAAGGGGGAGTTTTTAAAAAGAGATTGTGATACCAGCTGTGAAAAAGATCCTCATAATAACTGAGAAGCCAAGCGTTGCTGAAAGAATAGCTAGAGTGCTGAGCGGAGGAAAGATGAAAGAGGAAGTTAAGGGAAAGGTGAAAATCTACAGGTTTTACAGAGGGGATCTTCACACAGTTGTGCCGGCATCCGGCCACATCTTCCAGCTGGATTATCCCGATGGAAAATGGACATATCCCATAATAGTAGAGCCTGAAAATCTTATTTACAAGCCAATAGCCGGAAAGAAGGCCTACATAGACGCAATAAAGAGAGAGGCGGAGGATGCAGATCTCATAGTGATAGCAACTGATTTGGACACAGAGGGCTCGGCAATAGGTCTTGAGATACTGGAAGCTCTGAATATAAAAGGAGAGGTCAAGAGGATGGAGTTCAGCTCCCTCTCAGAAGCAGAGATAAAGAAGTCATATGAAAATTTAAAAAATATGGATTATACTAGAGCATATGCCGGCTTTGCCAGAAGAGTGCTGGATCTAGAATGGGGAGCAAATATCACAAGAGCTCTCACTCTCTCAGCTAGAAACCACAGATGGGTGAAGCTTTTGAGCTCAGGGAGAGTTCAGGGGCCAACGCTTAGGATGATAGTTGAGAGGGAGAGGGAGATAAGAAGCTTTGTCCCGGAGAAGTTCTACGTCATAAAGGGGATATTTGAGGCAGGAGAGAGGAAATTTGAGGCCTTTCTCAGGGGTAAGATAAAGGATCCTGGAAAAATAGAAGAGATAAAAACCCTTGTAGGCTCGGAGTCTAGGGCTAATGTGAGAGAGAGGAAGGTCTCGTTGAGACCTCCGCCTCCGTTCGATGGGACCACGATGCAGATAGAAGTGAGCTCCATAACAGGATTGACTCCAAGGCAGATAGCTGATAGAACAAGGGGGATAGCACAGCAACTATATGAAGCAGGTCTGATAAGCTATATAGGGACTGAAAGCCAGAAATATCCAAAGTCTTGGAGAAAGGAGGATTTTCTGGACATGGTGAAGATAATAGCATCCTACAGCCCTCTGAGCAGGGATGCGATGTGGGTTCTGGAGAACATGAGGGAAAAAGCCGTTGAAGGAAGAAAAGATGATCCAGCACATCCATGCATTCATATAGTCGGGGCTCCGGAAAAAGGATTCCCTACAGAGAACCACAGGAAGGTGTATGAGATAATAGCAAGGAGGGTTCTGGCAACTCTATCTCCGGACGGGGAGGATATGAGAACTATAATCTCTGTCAGAATCGGGGAAAACGTCTTCATAGCTAGAGGAGTTGTAAGGTTATCTGATGGATGGAGAAGGGTTTATCCCTTCATGAAATCCGAGGAGAAACCCCTTCCAAGGATAGAAAATGGGCAGGAAGTGAAGCTTATTGATATAAAGGTGGAGGAAAAGGAGACAAAGCCTCCAAAGAGATACACCCCTAGAAGCTTGATAAAAGCCATGGAGAAGCTTGGACTGGGGACAAAGAACACAAGAGCTGTCATTCTGGACCTTTTAAAGGAGAGAGGTTATGTGGAGGGAAAGACCTTCAGGCCAACCAAGATAGGGGAGAGGGTTGTCGATGTCCTATCCGATTTGGTGCCGGAGATAGTTGATCCTAATATGACAGCAAAGTTAGATGAGGCGATGAGAAGGATAGAGATGGGTGAGCTAAACCACAAGGACTTCCTCAGGAAGACTTTGAATGAGCTGTCTGGCTACATGATCAAGTTCAAGGAGCTAGAAAAAGCAATAGGAGAGAGTATATCCTCAGCAATAGAGGCTAAATCTGTCGGAACATGCCCCAAATGCGGAGGAGCTCTTGTTTTGAGAAGGAGCAGATTTGGCCCTTTTGTAATCTGCATTAATGGAGATGTAAAATACGACTTAATGCCGAAAGAGAGAGTTATCGAGGGCTCCTGTGAGTGCGGCCTTCCGCTAGTTGCTGGAAGCATAAGGACAAAGAGCGGGAAGCACATAAAATATGAGAGATGCTTGGGCAACTGTGATAGATCCCCTCTCAGATGCTCCAATTGTGGCTCAACAGCAATACCAAAGAGAGGAAAATACGGCGTATATGTGAAATGCAGCTCATGCGGTTCTGTCAACTTTTTCAAGATCTCCCGGGCGAAGAGAGGATGAAGCTCAGGACAAACTATCATATCCACACTCAGTGGAGCGATGGGGATAACTCGGTGGAGGAGGTTGTGAGGACAGCAGAGAAAGTTTTCGATGAGATAGCTATAACAGATCACCTCGTCATAAAGCCGGATGGTTCACAAGAGCCTTATTCAATACCTGCAGGTAGGATAAAGAGCTACTTGAAGGAAATAGAGAAAGTTGAAGCGCAGGTAAGGGTGCTCAAGGGCCTTGAGGTGGACTACTTTCCTGAATCTGAGAGAATTATAGAGAATTTGCTGAAGGAGCTGGACCTTGATTTAGTCATAGGAAGCGTTCATTTTGTCGACATGGCTCCAATAGATCTTTCGGAGGAGTTCTGGATTGGAAAGAGCCAGAGAGAAGTGGATGAAATATACAGAAAATATTATGAGCTTGTGGAAATGGCATCGTCATCGGGCTTGTTTGATGTTATCGGCCACCTTGACCTGCCGAAGAAGTTCGGGAGAAGAAGTGATATATTCCCCGAAAACCTAGATGTAGAAGTTGTGGAGATAAACACCAGCGGATTAAGGTATCCTGCTAGGGAGATCTATCCAGCAGAGGCGATCTGCAGGAAGCTTGTCCAGAAAAAGGTCAGGTTCACAATAGGAACCGATGCTCACTCTTTAAACCATCTTTCTTATTGTATTAAGGAAGCTGAAGAGCTTCTAGAGAGAATATCTGGGGAGAGAGTGGTCTTCAGGCATAGAGCTGCAGTTCCCATCTGACCATAGGTTATTAAATAGGATCTCTATCACCGAGGAAGATGCCCTATCTGAAGGAGCTCACGCCTATATACCTTTCAGTGCTCTCAATGAGACTGAGCTTTGGGCTTGTGGTCTTCGCTCTCCCTCTATACATAGGTGAGAAATATCTCTCAGTTGGCATAATTGCTGCTGCATATCCTGTTGCTGAGCTTCTTCTCGTCTTCCCCTTCGGAGTCCTATCTGACAGATATGGAAGGAAGGTTTTTCTGCTTATCGGGCTCCTCTTATCTGCTATCGATCTTCCTCTCTTCTCCCTCACAAGGAACACCATTCTGCTGACATTGATACATGGAATTCAGGGGATAGCAGCTGCATCTGTTATGGCAAGCTCTCTGGCAGCAGTATCCGATGTAGCAAAGGAGAGCAGAAGGGGGAGGGAGATGGGAATATACGATCTTGTGAACATGGCAGGCTATATAATAGGTTTCCCCCTCTCCGGATTGGTAATAGATGCAACAAAGGATATGAGATCCCCCTTCTTTGTTGCGTCCCTTATAGCTGCTCTTGGATTGATTATAACAGCTTTTCTTCTCCCAAGAGACATTGGAAGATCCACAATGGATCTTAAAACCAGACTTAAGATCGCATTCAAGGGGATAACGGGGGGAAGAGAGGCCGTTCTGCTGACAGTTATGTGGTTCACCATAATGATGTTCATAAGCTTCTTTCTCACATTTGGACCCCTCATCATCAGAGGCATGGGAGGGCATCACAGCTTCTTCAGAATTGGATCCTATTTGTCAGCTTTAATAGCAATCCTAGCCATAACCCAGCCCCTTTACGGATATATATCTGATTTAATAGGGAGAACAAAGGCTCTTCTCACCGGTTCTATCTCCATATTTCTCCTTCTGATCACAATTTATGCATGGCATGCAGGATTTGTGAAATATCACATTGCAATTCCATTGATAGCGATCTTGGGCCTTGGATCACTCATGTTCTCCCCTGCCGGGCTTGCATTCCTTGCTGATATATCCAAGGAGGGAGCTAGAGGCTCTTTCATGGGATTCTACAGCTTCATAATGAACTTGGGGAATGTCCTAGGGCCTATAATGGGAGGAGCCTTTATGAGCGCATTTGGTCCAAGGGATGGGATATCAGCCATGATACTGCTGGGAGCTATCCTCACCGGATCCTCTGTCCTAATCTTTATGATAAAAAAGAAAAAAGAGGGGAGTTCAGGCGGTTATAGTCTGGCTTATCGCCTTTCTGGAGATATCCAGAACGTATTTGCCCTTGTCGGTTAGCTTGTACACCTTTCTTCTGTCTTGCCACACTCCCTCGACAAGCCCCAGCTTCATCAAACTGTATATTATGGCATATATTGTAGTTGATCCCATTTTTGCATGAGAGAGTTCAAGTATCTTCTTTTTGACTCCATATCCATGCATTGGCTCTTTTTCAAGCAATGCCAGTATTATATAGGGTGCAAGATCTTTCCAAACTAGGTCCTCAACCTTCTCGGTCTCCCTCTTGGGTCGGGTCATATGTTTCACCCACTTAAGTTTAGAACCACTTGCTTATAAACATTTCTTCCATCAGAGGTACTGAAGAAAAACTTAGAATTTCAAGTAGAATTTCTCATCAAAGACTTATTTTAGATAGAATTTTATCCATTTCCTTTATTACAGGAAATTCTCCTTTGAGGTTCAATATTCGAACAGATCAGTGCTGAGATACTTGAGCCCGTTATCAGGCAGAACTGCCACAATTGTCCTCCCTCTTCCGATCTCCTTTGCCTTCTTCACAGCGACATCCATTATTGCTGCAGAACTCTGGCCTACTAAAAGCCCCTCCTTTCTCGCAAGCTCCCTTGCTATAAGCTTTATTGAGCTGAGATCCTCTATTTCCACTATCTCGTCGAAGGCATCTGGCCTGAACAGCTTTGTTGGATTTTCCTCGGCTGGATTTCTCAGCCCCTGTATGCTGATACCGGGTTTTGGAGTGACTCCAACTATCCTCACATCTTTTTTTGTATTCCTTCAGCCCCATCGATATTCCAACACCTGTTCCAGCAGTTCCTATGCCAACTACCACCATATCGACTTTGCCAGATGTCTGCTCTATTATCTCCCTCGCTGTTGTCTGGTAATGAGCCATTATATTAGCTGGATCGCTGAACTGATCCAGATCCACATATTTCTCCGGATCCTCCTCTATGATCCTTCTTTTCAGCTCTATCGCACCTGCCGTCCCCTTTTCCCCAGGAGATAGAATGAGATCTGCACCATATGCCCTTATTATCTTCCTCCTCTCTATGCTGACGGATTCTGGCATCACAACCACTATCCTATATCCTTTGACAGCAGCTATCATCGCCAGAGCTATTCCTGTATTTCCCGATGTGGCCTCTATTATCACCTTGTCCTTTCTAAGTCTTCCTGATGCCTCAGCTGCCTCCACTAAATAGAGGGCCATTCTATCTTTCACAGATCCTCCTGGGTTGTACCACTCAAGTTTTGCCAGAAGCTCTGCATCCTCGCTGCTCACAAGCTTGTTTATCTTTACCATTGGGGTTCTACCTATTAAATCAAGAACGCTTCTGGCTATCATGAGATCACCTCAGCGCCCTGATATCAAGTCTCACATCCGGCTCTATTCTGGATATGTGGAAAAGATGGCCCTCCAGCGATATCATGTGCTTAGTTGTCTTGGGAGGAAACTTTCTTCCCTCTAAAGCAGCTCTTATCACATCCTCCTTGCTTATGCTATGGGGAGTAACAACGATCTTTTCAGAGCTGTAATCCAAGATGATGGCTGGTATTCTTCTGAGCCCTATTGCTCTAGCTGCCTCAACTCTGTGATGTCCATCGAGAACGACAAAACTTGATTGATCAACTGCAATAGCCTTTTTTATGAACCCATCTTTCAGAATTCTTGCTGAGAGAGAGGCAACCCTTCTCTCTACTATATTTTCATGACTTAATAGGTTTGATATATCGAGAAGAAGGATATCCAACACAAAGATGGTCACCCATCCTCATCACCGAACTACTGAAGAACAGAAGGAAATATAAGCTATTCCATTGCAGGAGGAGGGATGCCCAAGACAATAAGGATAACTGGGATAGTTCAAGGAGTTGGGTTCAGGCCATTCATCCACAGGCTGGCAACGGAGCTCAAGCTAAATGGATATGTGAGAAACCTAGGTGGGAGCGAGGTTGAGATATACGTTGAGGAGGATGATATAGACCTCTTTCTCGAGCTTATAATGAGAAGAAAACCGCCTCCAGCCAGAATAGATGAGATAACAGTTCTTTCATCCAGATCAATTGGAATAAAGGGGTTCCACATAATGGAGAGCGGAAGGGAGATGAAAAAACCCTCCATGATACCTCCGGACTTTGGAATATGCGAGGACTGCTTGAGGGAGGCGTTGAATAAAGGGGACAGAAGATATGAATATGCCTTCAACAGCTGTGCTTGGTGCGGTCCTAGATATAGCATGATGTTCACAGTTCCATACGATAGGGATAACACCTCGATGAGGGATTTCCCTCTCTGCGACAACTGCTTATCTGAGTACAATGATCCGGGAAACCTGAGGAGATTTCATGCAGAGGGGATAAGCTGTCCTCAGTGCGGGCCTGTCCTATGGCTGGAGGATGAAAGAGGAAGGGTAATCACAGAGAGACCAATTGAAACAGCTGCCGAACTCATAGATTCTGGAAAGGTAGTAGCAGTGAAGGGAATAGGTGGCTATCACATAGCAGCTTTAGCAACTGATGATGAGGTTGTATCGGAGCTCAGAAAAAGAAAAAACAGGCCGCAGAAACCATTTGCCCTGATGGCCCTTGATCTGAATGTGGCATCGAGCATAGTGGAGATAGAAGGAGTGGAGAAATTGCTGACAGGACCGGAGAGACCCATAATTCTGCTGAAAAAGAAGAGAAGTAGGGTATCGGATCTTGTGGCTCCCGGTCTAAATTATCTTGGTGTTATGCTTCCATACTCAGCCTTGCACTATCTTTTACTCGAGAAAACTAAGGACAAGTTCCTGATAATGACAAGCGGAAATCTGAGAGATCTTCCAATGTGCAGAGATGAGGAATCAGCTAGGAGGGAGCTTAGAGGGATAGTGGATTACTTTCTGCATCACAACAGGAGAATAGTGAACAGAGTTGATGACAGCGTCCTCAGAATAACAAACGGAAGAATTACAATGATAAGAAGAGGAAGAGGATATGCTCCCATGTGGTTTGAGCTTCCCTCAAAGCTGGATAGACCTGTTGTTGCACTTGGAGCAGAGCTCCAAAATGCAGGAGCAATTGCATTTGATGATAAGGTGATTATGACCCAGTTCATAGGGGATACTGATGTTTACGAGAATTTATTGGAGCTTGATAGAGCGATAAAGTTCCTAGCTGGGGCATATAAAGTTGAGCTGAGCGATGCATTATGCGTAGTTGATATGCATCCTGAATACAAATCCAGGATCCTATCGGAGGGATTTAGGGATGTTTTGGAGGTTCAGCACCACCATGCCCATTTGCTTAGCGTTGCTGGTGAGAGAAAGCTGAAGAAAGACAGAATTGTAGGCATAGCTGTTGATGGAATAGGATATGGAGCAGATGGGACGTACTGGGGAGGAGAGGTCCTTCTCATAGAGGGAGGGGATTTGAGAAGGATAGGAGGGCTCAAACACCAGCCTATGCCCGGCGGGGATCTTGCCACCCTTTATCCTGTCAGAATGTTGATAGGCATCATGTCCACATTCATGACAGATGATGAGATTTGCAGCTTTTTGAAAGAAAAAAACTTATATAAGCATCTTCCAAATGAGATGAAGGAGGCAGAGCTGGCATTGAGACAGGCAAGAGGATCAATAAGGACATCCAGCCTTGGTAGATTTCTTGACTCCGTTTCAGCTCTGCTGGGCATCTGCTACAAGAGGACATATGAAGGAGAGCCTGCCATGAAGCTGGAGTCCTTTGCTGAAAACGGAAGGCTTCTTGACGAAATAGAGATAAAGGGGAGCGATGTTTTGGACACCTCCTACCTCATGAAAAGCATAATTGAGAGCGATGCAAGGAAAGAGGATCTTGCCTACACTGTGATATATCAGCTGGGAAGAGGTCTGGCTAGAATTGCTCTGAAAGAGGAGAATGAAGTTGTTTTTCTCTCTGGAGGGGCAGCTGTCAACTCAATATTGGTTAGGGGAATAGAGGATGAGTTGAAGAGGGAAAAGGTTAATCTTCTATTGAACGAGAGGGTTCCGGCCGGAGATGGGGGAATTGCCCTAGGACAGATCATGGCTGTGCTTATGCGAGGTTAACACCTTATGCCCATCTTAGTAACAACTTTTTTCAATTAGTGACAAAGCTTATATAGATGCCACGATAAATTTTTCGGTGACACGATGCACATACCAGACGGATATCTAGGCCCTGTGACATGCGCCTTCTTCTACATAGTGATGGTGCCCATCTGGTATCTAGCCTTCAAAAAGGCAAGGGAGAAGCTAGAGTCAAGGACTGTTCCAGTTCTTGCAGTGCTATCAGCGTTCTCCTTCATATTCATGATGTTCAACTGGCCTATACCAGATGGGACAACAGGACATGGAGTTGGAGGAGCTCTCATATCAGCTTTGATGGGACCCTATGCGGCCACAATAGCGGTAACAGTGGCCCTTCTGATCCAAGCAATCTTCTTCGGGGATGGAGGGATAACAGCATTTGGAGCTAACTGCTTCAACATGGCTTTCATACTTCCGTTCACATCATACTTAATAATGAATTTGTTCAAAAAAGTTATGAAGGATGAGAGGAAGGCCACTGTCATAGGAGCTGCTGTCGGAGGCTATGTCGGGATAACTCTAGCAGCCATATTCTGCGGCCTTGAGATAGGAATACAGCCCTTTGTGGAACCAGGATACTGTCCATATTCATTCTGGCTCTCAGTGCCAGCAATGGCATTCGCCCATCTGACAGTAGCAGGACCTGTTGAGGGAATAGTCACAGGACTTGTTCTGGAGTACCTGTATAGATACAGCCCGGATTATCTGAAGCTAGAGAAGATAGGGCCGAAAATCCTGGGGGTGTAAAGTTGAGAAAGACGATTGTTGTCCTTGCAATATTGATATTGCTGACCCCTCTTGGCCTCCTTGCCCCTGGAGAAGCTTGGGGGGAGTGGAGTATAGAGGACTGGAATGTAAGCGAGAGCTGGAAGAGCGTGGCTGAGAAAATAGCAAATATATGGAGTGCCCCTCTGCCAGATTACAACCTTCCGGGATGGGAGGAGGGAGCCCTTCCCTATCTGGGATACATAATATCAGCAATAATTGGGGTAATCCTGATCGTCCTCATCACAATTGCTATAGGAAGGATTCTGGCGAGAAAATGAAGGGCCTTGCAGAGAGGACAGTAGAGGAGGCGATGAACTACTTTAAGAGGAGTATGAGAAGCGAGTTTAGCGGGAAAAAAGGCCTTCTTCAATCAGTGGATCCGGCATCATGCCTGATATCCTCCCTTATTTTTCTTTTCACATCCATAATCTGTAAAAATTTAGAGCAAATCTTTCTGCTCTTTGTTGTATCGGTTGTTATAGCTGTGGCTTCAAGAATATCCTTGATGAAATTTCTGGCAAGAGTGCTGTTTTTCATACCAATTTTCACCATGATAGTGATGATTCCATCAATGTTCTCATGGATAACCCCCGGAAAAGCCCTGTTTTCATTCTGCTCAATCAGCATAACAGAGGAGGGAATTAGAAAAGCTCTTATCTTCACAGCTAGGGTCACGGTTGCCATATCATTTCCAATAGCTGCTACCATGGCTGTTGAGTGGGATGACTTGATAGAGGGATTCAGAATTTTGAAAATACCTGATTTAATGGTGAGAATTCTTCTTATATGCTACAGGTACACCTTTCTCATGGCAAACATGGCAGTTAGTATGCTCACCTCCAGAAGGGCTAGGATTTTGTCCAAGGAATCCTGGAGGACTAGCTGGAATTGGGGGAGCGAAGCTGTTGGTGCTCTTCTGTTGAAATCCATGATGTTGAGCGAGATGGTCCACATGGCGATGACAGCTAGGGGATTCGGCAGGGAAGTTGAGGAGAGGAAGAGAATCAAAAGAAGAGGCGCAGCTTTCATCATAGCATCTTTGATAATCAGCTTTTTTGTTGTAACAGAGGGATGGAGATGGCTATTTTCGATCTAATAGATGTGAGCTACACATACCCCAATGGAAGAACTGCTCTGGAATCCGTATCCTTAAGTGTATATGAGGGGGAAGTTTTGGGAGTAATAGGGCCAAATGGTGCGGGAAAATCCACTCTGCTTCTCATAATGAGCCTTCTAATAACTCCAACATCAGGAGAAATTCTCTTCAAGGGGGAGAACTTCAGAAGGATACTGGAGGATGAATCCAAGATTTATGACTTCAGAAGAAGGGTTCAGCTTGTTTTTCAGGATCCGGATGTGCAGCTTTTCTCATCAACAGTCAAGAGGGATGTTGAGTTCGGTCCTATGCACTTGAAGAGTGGAAAGGAGCTTGAGAGATCTGTTTCAAGCGCATTAAGGCTAATGGAAATAGAACATCTTGCGGATAGGCATCCATATGAGCTAAGCGGAGGGGAGAAGAGAAGAGCTGCAATAGCATCTGTCCTGTCGATAGATCCAGAGGTAATTTTAATGGATGAGCCAACGGCGGATCTGGACATAAGAGGAAGGGAGATCCTAGTTGAATTGATACAGAGGATGAGGAGGAAAAAGACCTTTGTCATCTCATCTCAAGATGCCGATTTTATTTTGAGAACTGCTGACAGGGTGATCCTTCTCAACAAAAAAGTGATGTTCTCCGGAGATCCTGAGGAAGCCCTTCGCTTTGCAAGAGGGGAGATGGCTCCAATAGAGATGGATGCGATGAAATGGAATCTCTTTAAGTCCCACTAAAGGTTACAGGTCTTATCAAAAGAAGAGAAAACTCCTAGAGATGAGGAGAAAAGGGTTATGCACAAAAATCCTAGGTAATAAGGTAGGCAGAGATCGGAAAATTCCTCTAGACTTAAAAGAGAAGACTTCTATTAAAAATTTCTTCAATATTTCTAATCAACTTTTGAATGCTAGAAGGCTTATCTCACCCTAGAGCCCGTAAGAACCTGCAAACAAGATAAAGAGTTCTGAAGAGGTTTGCTCATGTAAATTTCATGTATTTAAATTAAGATAGAAAAACTTTTAAGGCATTTAACAAAATATCTTTTAATGAAACACTTCATTATCTGCATTAGTATTTCATAGATGGATTGCTGTTGCTTTCAGCCATCTTTATCAAAAAAAGCAGGTTTTCCCCCTCTTTTTTCAAAGAGACAACTTCCTGAACCAACATTCTAAAAAAAATAAGAAGCAGAACAAAAGAATTTTAAATAAGGATGTATATCCAGCAACGGTGGATTTATGAGGAGGATCTACCCTGCTATCATGATCCTGTTGATCATTCCAGTTCCAGTCTTCTTGGGAAACTACATGAAAAAGCCTGAAAACCGGATTTATGGAATGTACCCTCCGGATTTTTGCGAAATGAACATCTCAAAAACAAACTTTCACAACATAACAATTGATCTGAAGAAAGGATCCATTGACGTAAAATCCCTCTGCAATGGGACCAGAAGTTTCACCCCTCCATCGATAAGCAGGAATGTGACGGTAAATAAGAGCGGGAACTCCACAATACTTCTTATAAATGATATTATAAAGATGGGAGACGAAACTCACTTAAGGAGGCAGATTGTGAACATCACAGTCCTTGGAAATGGCAGATATTTTGTTGTCATCTCCGATGGGAAAGTAAGCAGATTTACCGTGGAGACCAACATTTTGTGGACACATTTAAGCACTGGAACTGTGAACAGGAGCATAAACATGACCCTCTTGAGGATAAATGGGACTGATTTCCACTATCTCAGTTATGTAGCTGTTCACTCCGATTATATAATGGTCTTCTCACATGTTTTAAGCCTGGGAACTGAGGGATACAACGGATCCTTCTCCTTCATGAACATAATACCCAGAAAAGAGATAAACAGATCCCTTGAGCTTATCGACTTCAGGTTCAACAGCAGAACAAGGACAATACCTGAGCCCCTTAGCTTTGGTTACTGCTCCCCAATACCAATGGGAATAAGTGGAGCTCAACCGGATTATGGAACAGGAGGTTATTGTGTTCCTCCTCCCTCTGTATCAGATCTCTATGAGGAGACCAAAGAAGCTCTGAGGGATCTGGCAAAAGCATATAGTGAAAGCAGTAAAGATATTTCAAAATACTATAGTGAGAGCTCTGATGACATGGGATACCTGTCTTATGTTCTGGAGAAGAAGGGATATGACAGATATGTTTACGGTGAGCACAAGGGAGCTGTCTCCACTGGGGGAAGCATGTATCCATGTGAGGAGCAATGCTACAAGTGCTGCAGCAAGTGGGATAAGGAATGTGAGCATAGCGCATGGGATAAATATATGTCGATATCGACTTCGAATATATTCAGCTCTTCTGTGCCATTTACCTGTGGTGTATGTGCAGGAGTGATAATAGCCTCATCAATTGACTGGAAGCATTTAGTAGAACTGATAACTAGCAGTGCTAGGTATAAGGCAGCTGCAGTACTAAGTATAGGAGCTGGTATATACGCATGCGGTGATTGCGCCCACAATGTGGGAGAATATATTAAGGATCTCAGCAAATGTTGCATAGGGGAGTGGTATGACTGTAACTGTCATTGTGTATCAATAAGGTGGTGAAAAATGCTGGGAGAACGCGCCCTTTTCTTATTACATGAATCAATATTGTTTCTAATTGTTATATGGAGTATATTCCTGATTCTTACATTATTGGGTTTTCCACTATTGGGAGTGATGATATATAAAGGAAGGGAGATATATGTGCTCATTGGATTTATTCTCTTCATTTTGCTTTACTTTGTAGCTCCTCTGGGAGAAGGAAAGAAGATATTTTCAGATGAGGTTAAGCCCTCGCTTGCATCTTATCTCCTTGCATTTCTCTTGTTTTCATCCGCTTTCTGGTTGAGAAGCCTCATACTGGTAGTCTTTCTATCAGGTTTCTATATTTTCACCCTGACAAGGGGCATTGGCGTCTCCAAAATTGAATACCCGAACAGGCTGAAGCAGCACTATTCTACCATGCGGTTATGCCTCATTGTATCCCTTTCCTTCAGTATCCCATTTGTTGTTCTCGGTCTATTTAAAGAACCTGAGTACGTAAGCTGTCTACCTGAGTACCTCTGTCTAGCTCACGATCTCCTAGTTCTAATTTTAGTAGCTCTTTATTTCATCATATCATCTCTGGAGATAAAGAGGAGGAGGGATCCCTGGCCTTTCCCGTAAATTTTTATCTCCACAGCAATAAGGCGGTGATATGAGGAAGAAATGGCTAAGCTATATGAGCTCAGGTTTAACAGTTGTATTTATATTATACATTATACCAATGTTTTTCCTTGATACATTCTTTTTATACTTCCGTAAAGATATATACGTGCTCATAGGAGTTCTGCTATCCTTTCTTCTCTACATCTGTTCGTGGAAGGAATTCAATAGGATAAGGGAAAAGGATACTACATTTAAAAATTTCAAATTCTCGTTCATCTCCAACCTACTATTTTTCACATTCTTCCTCAGCATCCCACTTCTTGCACCATATCCTGAAGTAGGAAGCTTCATTTTAGGTTCGCTCTCCATAGTCTTCTTCGCATTTGTGTCTATCAGCACTTATCAAAGCATGGTTCTAGGGCCAGTGAAGGGGCATTTAATGTCAATAATTCTCTTCTGCATTTATGCTATTATCTCAATCTCGATAAAAACAGGTCTGAATTACAAGATCCTATCCCTTCTCCCGCTGGCATACTTCATTGCATCAATGTTGGAGATGAGGAGAAATAGATTTCCATCCGGCTTTCTTCTGCTCTTGATGGGCCTACATCCCCTATTGCGCGCGCAATGGAGATAATGAATAAATATGGATTGGATGTTGGAGTTCATTGTTCTCTATGTTCACTAGAGCTGGCCCTAGCTTGGCATGCTATTACCACAGAAGCAGCTAACTGGGTTATTGGAGCAAGCATGGGTACTGTCACAGTGGGATGCGGTCTGTGTGGTTTTAAATTGGTGGAAGCTGCTGGTTATCGTGCAGCCAAATGCTGCATAGGAGAGTGGTACGACTGTAACTGCCATTGTGTAAACATAAAGTGGGGATGATATGGAGGAAAAATGGGGTAATATAACCGATGCGGTTTGCGCAGCATTTATATTATATGTTATTCTCCCTTTATGCTTTATGTTCTTTTCTTATAACTCTTTTTTGGCAATACTAAAATTATGGTATATCCTTGTAGAAATTCTGCTATCCTCCCTCTGCTATTTCTGCATGTGGATGAATTTCAACAGGATGAGGGAGGAGGGAGCCATATCTAAGGATGCAAAGTTCTCATTTATTTCCAACCTCTTGTTCTTCATCTTCTTCCTTAGCATCCCACTGCTCGCACCATACTCGGAATATGAGGGACATTATCTACCTTACTTCACCCTTCTCTTCCTTACATTCGAGCTTATCAGCTTTCCTCTTGTTAAACATTTCAGGCTAGTGAATGGACGTTTAATAATCATGATTGTCTTCTGCTTTCTTTCCCTTCCTTTCCTGATTCACGTGAGTCCGAAAACTATCGCAATATTCCTCATCTCGCTGGCATACTTCATTGCATCAATTCTGGATATAAGGAGAAATAGATTTCCATACTTTGCTCTGGCATATCTGGAGAGAAAGAGCATCAGGGGGTCTACATGAATGGAAAAAGCATTGCTAGGATTTTCTTCGGGATTTCGTACATGCTTTTTTCTCTCTGATGATTTATCAGCCTAAAAATGAGTCCAAGCCTTTCTCTTTTCTTCTCTTCAAGTCCTCTGATATAGATCCCAGAAGATCCTCCCATTTCATCTCCCCTCTAACCCATCTCAGCAGATCCCCTGTTCTTCCAGACATAAGCTCCAAAAAGCTTCTCCAGTCAATCACCCCCTTTACCTCCTTATAGATGTAGCTTTGAAGCCTGTTTCCATACCAAACAGCCAGTTTCTCGTCCATCACCTCCATCATCCTCTTTATCTCTTCCTTTATCTCAAGGGGCTCGGGTATCATCGGTATATCTTGGGAAGGGAAACTTAAAAAATATTCCCAAAAAGTGGGGAGTTAGCTGCTTTTCACGCTAGCTAGCAAGCTCTCATATGCCGCCTTGTTCAGGATGCATCCCGGATCTGGAGCCATGTAATCATGGAAGTATCCATAAGCTCTTGCCCTGCACCCTCCGCAGACATATCTGAATGGACACTGACCGCAGTAACTTTCAAGAGCATCCTTGTCCCTCAGGTCATTTAGCACTTTGTCATGAGCCCACCAATCATCGAATCTATCCAATATCTCCATTATGTTCCCTATTTTCATCGGGAAGAAGACGCATGGCCTTATGTCCCCGTTCGGCCACAGACCTATGTAGAACCTTCCAGCCCCGCATCCACCTATGAACTCTGCAAGAGACTTGAGCTTCCTTCCGAGCTCAGCATTGGTGAAATGAGTTGGAAATATGAAGTTCTCTGAATCTCCCTCTGTCATTAAGGCAACTCTTGAGAACTGAGGAGCTGTCGTCAGGACATTTATCTTTCTTCCGCTTCTCAGCTCCCTGTAGAGCATCTTCAGGAGCTCCTCTCTCTCATCGGGGGATAGATCCCAGTCCTCTATGAATATCCCTCTCCCCGTCGGGATGAAGTTGTACATCATGAACCATCTGGCTCCAAGTTTTTCAGACAGGTCTATAACAGATGGTATCTCCCTCCAGTTGTCCTTTGTGGCTGTCATGGCCACGTTGACAAAGAACCCCATCTTGGAAGCTATCTTTATCGCATTAGTGGCTCTCTCCCAAGCTCCATCCACACCCCTGAATTCATCGTGAGTTCTGGGATTGGCACCATCTAGGCTTATCTGGAGGAATCTAACACCTGAATCCCATAGCTTCTGAGCAGTGTTCTCATTTATTAATGTTCCATTTGTCGCCATAGCAACGTAGATTCCCTTCTCATATGCGTATCTGGACAGCTCATAGATGTCAGGCCTCACCATGGGCTCTCCTCCCGACCACGCTATTGTCACCACACCCGCCCTGTCAAATGTGTCTATCACTCTCTTCGCCTCCTCCGTGGATAGTTCATCTGGCAATGGTCTGCCTGCGTTTGCATAGCAGTGTTTGCACCTCAAATTACAGGCATATGTGACATCCCATACAACGAGAAACGGAGCTCCGGGGACAAATGGCCTCCTGACACCGAAAGTAGCTATTCCCTTTACGACAGATGAGAGGCCTCTCCTCCAGTAAGCGTCCCTCATTGCCCTCTTTATCTCCTCCTTATCAGCGCCGAATGATCTTGCTCCCAGATCTATGACCCCGCTGACTATCTTCGATGCCAGCTTGCATTTCCCACATGCATCCTCTCTTACTCCGGAATAAAGCTCAAGCGCAATCTCAAGCCTGCTCTTCTTATCCTCCTCGCAGTACTCATTAAGCTTTTTCAGAATTCCTCTGGAGAACTTATTGTCCACAAGAAACTTGAACATCTCAACCGGTTCTGCTATCGACATCTTTCTCCCTCCCCATCACCTCATCTAAAGCTGATCTGATGAGATCAGCCAGCTCTCCTGGGGAGAGAGGATGGTAGACATAGGCCAGCCTTCCGTTTATCTCAGAGGGAACTCTTCTCACTATTCCTGCTCTCACCAGCTTGGTTAAATTCTTGTATATCGTCCTTCTGGACACTTTCAGCTCCTTCTCCAGATCTGAAACCGAGCATCCGCACTTCCTGTATATGTGGTGGGCTATTCTCTCCTCCCCTCTCCCCAAGCCAAGAAGCCTTATTGCGACAGATAGGATATTCATCATTCCTACCATAAGAATTTTTGTCTTCTCATGAATATAAATTTTGTATTCATTATTGAAAATTTTATTATAATATAGACTTTAAAATAAATCGTTGAATCAAATATAAGTTAGCTCTGAAGACAGCTGTTATAAGCTGCCATCACGTTAATTGAGGATGAGCTACAGAGTAGTACTCGAGGTAAAGGATGTGAGAGGATTCTGCCCAATTTACAAGAAGGGAGACAGAATAGTCCTGAAAGGGTTTTATATAGATGCAAAGAACTCAAAGGATATCTGCATTCACATGTTCTCCTCTCTTCTTACCCTTCTCTCTGCCTTTTCGCATGGATCATCGGCTATAGAGCTTGGAATAGGAAGTTCTGAGGACATAGGCTATCTACAATGTCCGGATCCGGGCCCTCCGTATACAAAAGGGGGAACTGTTATCTTTGAGCTTAGAAGGGAGAGATCAAAATAAGTGGAACACCTGAGCTCAACTAAAGCAATTTATTTTACAGCTCCCTGAACCTAGGATGCTCCTCGAAGAGCTTGTGAAAGTGCTGAACAGGGTGAGGGAAACCTCTTCTAGAGAGAAGAAAGTGGCCATCATGGCTGATTTTCTCAGAAACTTGGATGATAATGACCTGAAGAATGTGGTTAAGCTGATCTCAGGAATAGGAAGAATTAACGTCTCCTGGGGAACTATAGCTAGGGCTGTCGGCTTATCTCAAGGGGAGGATATAGGGGAGATGGTGAGAAGATCCCTATTAGAGAAGAGAAAGCAGCACTCCCTTGTAGAAGAAGCTGTTACAGTGGAGGAGCTGATAGATCTGCTTTCCTATCTGGAGAGCCTTAAGGGAAAGGGATCCTCTGAGAAGAGGGTTGCATTGATAAGATCTTTCTTCAGAAGGCTATCTCCTGAGGAAGCAGGATTTGTTGCTAGGTGCATAACCGGGGAGATGAGGGCTGGGCTCAGCAAGGGCCTTTTAATCGAGGCAATAGGCAGGGCTTTCGGCAGAGGAGACATAAGCAAAGCACATACAGTCATTGGGGATCTTTCCGAGCTTGCCTTGATGGCAAAGAAGGGAAAGCTTCAGGTTAGCCCAAAGCTGTTCTCTCCTATAAGTCCAATGCTAGCAGAAAGCTGTTATTCTGTCAAGGAAGCTCTAGAGGAGATGGGAATAGCCGCATTCGAGTACAAACTGGATGGAGTTAGGGTTCAGGTGCATAAAGAGGGGGATAGAATCAAGATGTTCAGCAGAAGGCTTTCCGATATAACGGATAGATTCAGAGTTGAGCTTGATTTGAAATGCGAGTCCTGCATAACTGAAGGGGAAATTATAGGACTTGGGCTTGATGGAAGACCTGTTCCCTTTCAGATACTCATGAGAAAGGCTGATATAAGAAGGGAGATCCTTTTCTTCGATCTAGTTTATCTGAACGGGAAAACTCTGCTTGATACGCCCTATCAGGAGAGAAGAAAGATGCTTGAAGAGATATCTGACAAGCTGGTGCCCAGAATAGTCACAGATGATCAAAAAAGGGCTGAGGAATTTCTAAAAGAAGCTATGGAAATGGGACATGAGGGCCTGATGGCAAAGAAGCTCAACAGCCCCTATCAAGCTGGAGTAAGGGGAAGATACTGGCTGAAGATAAAGCCGGGACTTGAAAAACTGGATCTTGTAATAGTGGGAGCTGATTGGGGATATGGAAGGAGGAGCAGGTGGCTGTCAGATTACTATCTAGCTGCATATGATGAGGAGAGGGGGACATTTGAGGTAGTGGGCAAGACCTTCAAGGGATTGACCGATGAAGAGTTCGAGAAAATGACAGGAAAGCTTCTTTCCTTGGCTGTGAAAGAAGATGGAAAGACGGTCTGGGTGAAGCCTGAGGTTGTTGTTGAGGTAGCATATGATGAGATACAAAGAAGTCCAAAATATAGATCCGGATTTGCCCTGAGGTTTGCGAGAATAACAGCCATAAGGGAGGATAAAAGCCCCGGAGATGCCGATACGATTTCAAAGATAAAGAGGATATATGAATCCCAGTTCTCCAGAAAGTCAGCTAAATGGTGATAATGAATAGTAAACGCAGCTCTGGATTTTAGCTGCCCTAGCTGGAAATTTTTAAGTGCTCTTCGGACAATCCCGTTATGTTTTAAGCAAGTTTTTAATTTTTCAGGGAGAGGATGAATTATGTACGATGTGGAGAGGATAAGAGAGCAGTTTCCTGTTTTGAGAAATAGAAAAATTATATATCTGGATAATGCCGCTACATCACTAACTCCTGATAGAGTAATAGATGCTATCGTGAGATATTACTCTATGCACAGAGCTAATGTGCATAGAGGGCTTCATAAGCTCTCGATGGAGGCATCCAAAGTCTACGATGATGCCCATTCAAGAGTTGCCTCTTTCATAGGGGCAGAACCGCAGGAGTTGATATTCACAAGTGGAACAACAGAAGCACTGAACTTAGTCGCCTCAGGCCTTAAGCTGGGGAAAGGGGATCCAGTTGTTGTGACAATGATGGAGCATCATGCAAATCTTCTTCCATGGTATAGGCTAAGAAAGGAAAAAGGCGTTGAGATAAGATTTGTCCCTGTCTCAGCTGATGGAGGGATAGATATGAACTCATATCAGGAGATGGTTAAGGGAGCAAGAGTAGTTAGCGTCACATGGGTCTCCAATGTCCTTGGAACAATATCCCCTGTGGAGGAGATGAAGAAGATAGCTAAGGAGAACGGTGCAATATTCGGTCTTGATGGGGCCCAGGCAGTTCCTCACATGCCAGTAGATGTGAGGAAACTGGATATAGACTTTCTTGCTTTTTCTGCTCATAAAATGTGCGGGCCAACTGGAATAGGAGCTCTTTACCTGAGAAGGGATCTAGCTGAGGAGATGGAGCCATTTAAGCTCGGTGGAGACATGATCTCAGATGTCACGCTCGATGGATATCTTCCAGCAGAACTTCCCACAAAGTTTGAGGCTGGAACTCCTCCTATAGCTGAGGCCTTTGGATTCTCTGAGGCAATTAACTTTCTCGAGGAGCTGGGGGTTGAGAACATAATGAACCACGTCAGAAGGATAACTAAGGAAGCAGTAAAAGCTCTAAGCGAGATGAAAAAAGTGAGAATATATGGACCTGCTCCTGAGGAGGAGAGAGGAGGATTGATAAGCTTCTCCATAGACGGAATGAACTGTCATGATGTTGCTGCTGCCTTGGATGAGCTTTCTGGAATATGTGTTAGGTCGGGACATCACTGTGCTTTACCTCTTCACAAGTACGTTTTGGGAGTTGATGGAACTGTTAGAGCCTCATTTTACCTCTACAATACATTAGAAGAGGTGGAAACTCTTGTAAATACGCTGAACGATATAATAGGGTGAGCTTTTGTCTTGGGCAGGGCTTCCTGGATATGATTGCTGGCTTTGTGGAGCGCCATCATGCTCCACTGCTGCTAGGCTCATGGAAGCAGGAGAGCTATCTCCAGAAAGCTGTCCATTCTCAAAGCCAGTTCTCAGGAAACCGTGGATAACAGAACCAACCCCTATAAGAATAATCCATCCATGTCCATCAGAGCCCCAGACTACTGAGATATCACTGTCTTTAGTGCAGAAAGGAGCTAAATACAGGCCAATTGACATGGATCTCTCGATCGAGCTCCTAAACTTCTTTGCTGTTAGAGCTAGGTCTATGGCAAGAGGGCAGATAATATCAGCAGATATAGGGAGATCCAGTGTGCAAATATATGCTAGTGGGAGGATAATGCTCAGAAACGAAATTAGCTCTCAAAGTGCCCTAGATGACCTGAAGAAGTGCCTTTTCTATATAATGCCTGCTGTAGTATGCCAGAATGATGCTTATCTGTTTCTTGAGGAGATAATCTACAAGAGAAAGGTATGTCAAGAACATCTGATGGAAATAGCAGGAATAAAGCTTGATTTAAACGACATCAGGTCTGCTATAGAGGGAGTTGAGCCTGAGAATTATGAGATCCTTCTGAAAGAGGGGATAAACAGGATTAAAAAGCTGGATAGCACTGGATTAATCCTGATTTCCATCTCCATAGAGCTGAGAAGGGTCTTTCTTCTAAACCCACCAAAGGAGATAGTGGATGTTTTGAGAAGATCTTTCTCCGGATATCTAGAGAGAGAAGTGAAAAGCGATCACAGATCCAGCACAAGAGTGATGAAGCTCTCTGAGGCAGTAGCTAGGATTTTAGAAGGTGATATCCCGGCAACAGATAAAAATAGGACGGATCCTGAATAATGTTGTCTTTTTCTGAGATCAATGTTTATATTCTAGAGCGGATGAGTTAATGCTGTGTCGTGAATGTCTTCAGAGGACTTGGTGAAGAAGGTAAAGAACATTCTAGATGGCATGAATGTCAGGTATGAGGAGGGGAAAGTGAAGGATGCTACCTTCCTTATCTCCTTGTGGAAAACTGATAAATGGAGCGAGCTTGAGATAGACATAGTGATATCCCCTGGAGATCTAGTTGTCTTGTTCTCCACTCTACCTGTTTCATCAGAAGGAATGGAGAGCTGGCTTCTAAACAAGAACTGGGATTATAACTTCGCTCATTTTGCCACGGATATCTCGGGCAATGTCATAATAGTCTCAAACATAAGGGGAGAGGATGTCTCAGAGGAGTTAATGAGGTTGTCATTGGCATCAATAATAAGGGCTGCTGATGACTTAAAAGAGGCAATGGAGGAGGAAGAAGGCAATCCAACTGAGTGAGATAGCGGAAATCTACTCCAATCTAGGCAAAACATCGCTGTATAGTTCATATAAGGATCTAACACATTCTCTGACCTTATCTATAGTCTCCTTCATCGTCTTTTTCCTAGCTATCCTTACTATAAGAGGCCATGGTCTGCCCTGAAGGTTCTTCGCTATCAGAATTCTTTCAGCATCCTCCGGCAGGCTTCCCGCTCTCGACATGAAGTATGAGATGAGAAGCTCCTTTATTGCATCCGAGGCCATCTCGTACGTGTTGAACTCCCTTATGTAATCTCTCAGCCTGAGAATCTGAGAGAACCTTAGTCTGGGTCTCTCCTCATGAGTTCCAGCTGAGAGAACAAGCCTTATCACCTCCGGATCTGCATCAAAGTAGACATCGTGCAATGTGCTCAGAATCCTCCTCTTGAACTCAGCATTTAGCTCCTCAATGGATCTTCTCGCCTTCTCGCTGACGGGCTTTATCACAAACACACTATATTCCCCGGACACATCGCTTCTCTGCGGGCTCATATGAACTGGTAAAAATCCATTTTTGAGCCAGAATTTGAGAAGCTCAGGCGAGGCCCCGAATCCTGCTCCTATCCAGTCAACTCCAGCATCTTCAGCCTCTTCATGTATGAAGGACAGCATTCTTGATCCTATTCCCCTCCCCTGTAGCTCTGGATGCACAGCTATCCTTACTATTCTCCATCCCCATAGCTTGCAGAACTCCTTGTTTCCATAATGTACAAGAATTCTCGAGGGAATCATGTGTCCAGGAGGACTATCCTTTCTCTCCATAATGGCGTCTATCATGGATTTGTTTAACCTGCCCTCCTCGCATATCTGAGCAGCTGCCACGACATTATCCCCCATAAGAACAGCTCTCATATGATGATGAGGAGCATCCAGCATCATAGCAAGGTCATCTGGTCTGTTCCTATAATGAGCCAGAACATAGATTCCGTAGAACTCCCTCAATTTCTCCTCATCCAGCTTCTCCGGATCAAGCTTCTCATATCTTATCTCATCCTCTTTGACGGAAGCAGGTTCTGCATCCAGCAACAACAGCCTGTATAACCATAGCTCCACAGGATCTCCCTCCGGATATCTTATCGGAATTCTCATCTCCAGCCTCAGGAATCTGGTGTTTTTGGATTCCATCGCTTTCAGGAACTTCATTGTAAACCCTCTTCCAGATCCCTCATATCCGTGAACTGTTGTGGCGAATACGCTCAATCTACTCTTTCTCGCTATTCTGAAGAGAAGGTGAACAGGAACTGTAGCTGCTTCGTCCACGATCTTTATCCTTATATCAAGCTCTGACATAGATATTGGGGATCTATAGAACACCATTCTCCTCCCTGATATCACCGCAACAGTCTTCCCATCCCTCTTTACCTCGTTGTACTTCATCCCCTGTGCCTCTAACCCCTTTTTCAGAAATGAGAAGAAGATCTGCACGCCATCTGGAGAGGATGCAGTAACCCCTATCGACCTCGATATCCTCCTTCCCAATATCAGGGATGCCGCTAGGCCGAGAGCTGCTGATTTCCCCCTTCCTCTGTTGGCTGTTATGGCTATTATCTGTTTTTTCGGGGATGCTGCACTTGATAAAATTGTTCTTATGACGTTCAGCTGATCCTCCGACATGGACAAGCTCTCAACGGGATCATCTGATTGTGGCTTCTCAGTTTTCTTCTTCTCAACAGATCTCTCAACTCCCATCAGTTTTTCTCCATCCAGAAGCCATACTCCCTCTGATCCGAGGCTCTCCAAGAACCTTCTCTTAAATGCCTGCCTTACATCCCTCTCAGTGTAAGGAGGGGATATGAGCTCCCTTTGAAATCTGGTCAGCCTGCTCAACCAGTCATCAGGAACAAGAAACACTATTATCCCTCCTCCTCTCACAGTTTCTACGAGTATTCCCAGATCGTTCGGCCTGAGCTCATCTGATAGATCTGCAAAAAGGGCATCAAAAGTGCTTCCCAGAACAGAATCAGTTTCCTCATAACTTATTGTCCTCACATTACCTGTTTCTGGGAGTCCCACGCAGAGAACTGATTTCTCTCTTGAAAGCTCCTCGACAACATCTTTTATGGAGTTGAATTCATGTCCTTTTATCACAAGCACTCTTCTCTCTCCGCTTCTCTCAGCCTCGCTTAGTACCTTCTTTATTGCCTCCTTCGGATTTATGGGGTACATTTTAGGGATAATTTAACCTTCCGATATAAAGCTGGTAATTGTTAAATAAATACTGAGAGCTGATCTCACATGCTCGACAGCAGAATTGATGAATTGAGGAACTTCTGTGTTAAGGTGCTATCTGATTTAATATCTTATCCGACTGTGAATCCACCTGGGGAGAGCTATAGAGAGATATCAGATTATTTTTCCAACATTTTGAATGAGATCGGATTTAAGGTAGATGTGATTAAGGTCCCAGATTCCCTTTTAAACGATCCGAAGCACCCGAGATACAATGTTATAGCAAGAATGGGGAATGGCAGACCTGTTGTACATTTTAATGGCCATTATGATGTTGTACCAGCTGGATTTGGATGGAAAACTGATCCATTTAAGCCCTTTATATCAGGAGGACTTATATATGGAAGAGGAGCTAGCGATATGAAGGGGGGCATAGCCTCTATAATCACAGCTGCTAAGGCCTTGGCTGATTCCAATGCAAGGCTAAATGGCACATTAGAGCTATCATTTACGCCAGATGAGGAGACAGGAGGGGAGGCAGGGGTTGCTTACATAGTGGAAAAGGGAATTGTAAATCCGGATTTTGCTGTTGTGGCAGAGCCAAGCGGAATAAATAACATATGGATAGGAAATAAAGGGGTAGCGTGGCTTCTGATAGAAGTTTATGGTAAGCAAGCCCACGGCAGCACTCCTTGGAGAGGAGTTAATGCATTTGAGGCCATGGTTCATGTTGCCGATAGGATATTGAGAGAGCTGAAGCCAGTTGTGGAGAGAAGGAAGAGCAAATACGATTATGGGGATCCTGAGGGAGCAAGGGCCACCATAATGCTCGGAGGGGAGGTAAAAGGAGGAGCTAAGGTGAACATAGTCCCTGGATATTGTTCCTTCACGATAGATAGAAGGGTTCTACCGGAAGAAATGTCGGAAGAAGCTGCAAGGGAGATAGAGGAGTTCGTGAACAATATAAGAATTCCTGATGTTGAGCTTAAGGTTAAGAGGATAAGCGTTCAGGATGCAAGTGTAGTTGATCCAGAGCTCGAAATAGTGAGAGTGGCTGTGAGATCAGCTGAGGATGTGATAGGGATAAAGCCGAGAAGAACTGTCTGCATGGGAGGCTTGGACACAAGATTCTTCCAGAAAAAGGGGATCCAAGCTATAACATATGGACCTGGTGTACAGGAGGTGGCTCATATGGCCAATGAATATGTGAGGATAGATGATGTTCTTTCGATGGCTAAAATCTACTGCAGAATGGTATCAGGTCTTATGGGAGTAGAGCTGAGCTAAATGTCAAGTGGAGAGGAGAGATATGTACTTATAAGCCTCTCTTCCTGTTTCAAAGGCATAATGTATGTGCCTGAAGTTCCTTCTAAACTCTGATACCTGTTTTGAGACCTTCACTGGATCATCTCCTGCTATTAACACCTTTCTGATGAATTCAGCTATTTCCTCCATCTCTCCTTCCTTCATTCCAAGCCTAGTTACTTCAGCCACACCCATCCTTATCCCTCCTGGATCTAAGAAACTTCTACCTCTCTTCGGATCCCATGGCAATAGGTTTCTGTTCACTATTATATTTGCATCCTCCAGAAGCTTCTCAGCCTTCTTTCCACCACCCAGCTCATCCACATCCAGCAGAACCTGATGGCTTTTTGTGAACCCGTTTTTCTCCCCCGGCACCTTAAATCCCTTATCGTGAAGGGCTTCGGCAAATGCCCTCGCATTTCTCACTATCTGAGATGCATACTCCCTGCCAAAGGCAAGAAACTCAGCAAGAGCCACAGCTAAAGCTGCAACTGCGTTAAGATGATGATTGCTTAGAAGACCTGGAAAGTTTGCTTTTTTGATTAGCTCAAATTTCTCCTCATCATTCGTGACCACCATACCATGCTGTGGTCCTGGAAGAGTCTTGTGAGTGCTCATTGTCATGCAATCTGCCCCCTCCCTGAGCGGATCCTGAAACTCTCCTCCTGCTATTAGACCTGCTACATGGGCAGCATCGTAGTTTACAACTGCATTTATCGTCTTAGCTGCCTCTGATATCTCTTTTACAGGCTGAGGAAAGAGTATAACACTTCCTCCGAGCATTATCAGCTTGGGTTTATTCTGCTCTATTCTTTTCACAGTCTTCTCCACATCTATATTCAGGTTCTCATCATCAAATGCTATATATTTGACGTCCAAGCCTCTAACAGCTCCTGCAGTGCCTCCTATGAAGTTTCCCTCAGAGCCATAGAGAGGACCCATGCTTATGTGTCCTCCTTTTGTTATTGGAAGGGCCATCATGACATCTCCTGGCTTTGTGAAAGCAGCGTAAACTGACATGTTTGCTACAACACCACTTATAGGTCTTACATCAGCAAATTTTACTCTGAAAAGCTCTTTTGCAAGCTCCATTGCAATTATCTCAACTTGGTCAAGATATTTGGTGCCTGCATATACCCTCTCTCCCACCCATCCCTCTGCATATCTGTGGCCGAAATCGCAGATCAACGCCTCCCTAACAGCCCAGCTTGTCACGTTTTCGCTTGCTATAAGTGGTATTGAGGAATCAAACCAGTTATGATGTTCCCTCATGAGGGAGAAAATTTTCTCATAAGATTCTCTGGCATCCAATTACAACACCCAGTTAAGCAGGAAAGCTTTTTGAATAAAATCATAACTGATGATCATATGCACTGCTGGAGGAGGAGAAGAGGTCCCGGAAGACCGGTGAAGCCCAGAAACATAGCTTTCTGGAGGGGCCCCTTTGCCTTTCTGCCATCCCTTCCGGATGGCAGAATTGTGGAGGGACAGCCGATATACCTAACTCCAGATGAGGTCGAGTCATTCAGATTGGTATATCTGGAGGAGTTAACTCAGGAGGAGGCTGCAAAAAGAATGGGAATATCCAGAGGAACTCTTTGGAGATCTCTTTACAATGCAAGAAAGAAGATAGCAATGGCTCTTGCTGAGATGAGACCACTAGTTATAGGACCATAATAAATAGTATAATAGTATATTAGCTTGTAAATTTTGTTATCGCTTTCAGCAGTACTTTTCTACAAGGAAGTTCGATCTACTTGGTCCAACCCTCCCTGCCTGAAGCTTTCTTTATTTCATGCTCAGTGAATCTCAGAACAAAGTATATATAGTAAATTTCCCCAATAGTTAGAGAAGGGTGATTCCTTGTCGGTTGAGATAGTGGAGCTGTCCGAGGAGGAGGGAGATGTCCTGCTTCTGGGTTTTCCTGGGAATGGTCTAGTCGGTGCGATATCATCGGACTACATGGTGAGGCAGGCCAACATGAAAAGAGCGGCTAAAGTTGACTCTAGGAACTTCCCTCCAGTAGTGAAGCTGCTGGATGGAATGGCAATAGAACCTATAAATATATATTACACCAAGGGCATATATGTGATGATCGATGAAGTGGCACTTCCTCCTCAGTCCATAGCCGAGCTGATAACGTTCACTCTCGACTGGTTCTCCAAGAAAAAAGGAAAGCTGGTGATAATGGTCGAGGGATTGGCTGTTGAGAACAGGCTGGAGAAGGAGAAGCCCTCTGTTTATAAAGTATATAATAACGATAAAGCAAAAGAGCTGGCATCAAGCATAGAGGCAGACCCCCTTCCATCTGGCTATATATCAGGTCATATAGCTCATTTCCTGAAGGAGGCAAATTACAGGGGAATTCCTGCGATAACAGTACTAGTTGAATGTTTTCCATCTTATCCAGATCCGGGTGCTGCAGCTGCGGCAATAGATGCAATAAAACCATTGATAAAAATAGAAATAGACACACAACCTCTGATAAATGAATCCAATGCAATAAGATTGAAAATGAGGGAACTCATGAGGCAGGTTCAGGCTGCTCAGAGGCCTGCGGGTTATATAGGGTGATAACATGAAGTACTACTTCCCGGAACATGAGGAGGTTGTTGAGCCCCTTGCCGATTTGAAGGTGATGATGGATACTATAAAGCTCAGCATGGACATCCCTGGAGTTGAAAAGAAGAATTTAGAGCTCAAGGTAAGCGAAAAAACAGTTATAGTAAGGGCTTTCGCTATAATAGGAAAGAGAAATGTACATTATTACAGAAGAATCGATCTTCCAGTCGAGATAGATCCTGATACTGTCAAGGCCAAGCTTACAGCAGGAGTGCTTGAGATAACAGCTAAGATAAAGCCTAAGGGATTTAGAGAGGTGGCTGTGGAATGAAGTTCATAAGAGTGGCAGAGTGTTACAGCAAGCTTGAGGAGATATCAGGAAGGCTTGAGATGATAGATATCCTGAAGAGACTTTTCCTTGAGGCAAATCCGGATGAAGCGGAGAAAATAGCCTATCTCACGCTTGGGAAAATAGCTCCAGATTATGAGGGGTTGGAGCTGGGGCTGGGGGAGAAGCTCGCGCTCAGGGCTATATCAATAGCTTCAGGCATCAGCGAGCAGACAATATCAAAGGAGTATAAAAGGATAGGGGATATAGGAAAGCTCGCTGAATGGGCTGTAGGCAAGAGGCCTTCCCTATTTGGGAAGGAGGAGCTGACATTAGATAGAGTTTTCAGCTCGCTTCTTAAAATAGCTAGGGCAACTGGTTCTGATTCCCAAGACATAAAGATAAGGACATTTGCAGGATTGCTGAGCGATTCCGAGCCTATAGAGGCAAGATATATAGCTAGGATAGTCATGGGAAGGCTTAGACTTGGAGTTCAGGATATGACCCTGCTCGATGCCCTTGCTGAAGCTTATTTAGGCTCAAGGGAGAGGAGGAGTCTTCTTGAGGAGAAATACAACATATACCCAGATATAGGAAGGATAGCTAGAGCTGTCGCTGAGAAGAAGGAGAAAGGTCTGGAGGAGATAGATGTTACTTTGGGGGTTCCAATAAGGCCGATGCTAGCTCAAAGGGTGAAATCTGCCGAGGAAGTTATTGAGAGAATACCGAAAATGTATGCTGAGCACAAGTATGATGGGGAGAGGATGCAGATTCACATATGGAAGGATGGAAGAGTTAAGCTATTCTCAAGGAGGCTTGAGGACATAACCGCTCCTTACCCAGATGTCAGAGATGCCTTAAAAACCTTTGTGGGAAGGGATATGATCCTTGACTCTGAAACTGTTGCTGTCAATCCAGATACTGGAGAGATACTTCCCTTCCAAGAGTTAATGCATAGAAGGAGAAAGTATGGAGTCGAGGAGGCAATGGAACAGTATCCAGCTGTCACCTATGTATTCGATATACTCTATCTGGATGGAAAAAGCCTCATAAATCTCCCGTTAAGGGAGAGAAGGAAGATACTGGAGAGCATAGTTCCAAAGGAGGGGAACATAAGAGAGGTGGTCTACAGGGAGATAGACAGCAATTTGCAGGAGCTAGAGGCATTCTTTGAGGAAGCTGTTGAGAAGGGAATGGAGGGATTAGTTATAAAGGATCCAAATTCAAGATATCAAGCTGGGACAAGGGGATGGAATTGGATAAAGCTGAAGAGGAGCTACATAAGCAAGATGATAGAACCCGTTGATCTCGTCGCAGTGGGAGCTTTCATGGGGAGAGGGAAGAGAGCTGGAACTTATGGTGCCCTTCTCATGGCAGTATATGATCCAAAGGAGGACAAGTACAAGACAGTTTGTAAGATGGGATCTGGCTTCACGGATGAGGATCTGGGCAGACTACCGGAGATATTTAAGCCGTACGTAACTGAGGTAAAGGATCCTAGTGTTGAGAGCAAGATAGAGGCAGATGTGTGGTTCCAGCCGAAGATAGTGCTCGAGGTGATAGGAGATGAGATAACGCTAAGCCCTGTGCACACATGCGGTTTTAACTCAATAAGAAAGGGATCCGGACTTGCAATAAGATTTCCAAGGTTCACTGGAAGATGGAGAGATGATAAGGGGCCTGAGGATGCCACAACTGAGGATGAGATAATACAGATGTACAAATCACAGCTGAAGGAGATTAAGGAGGAGAAAATTAAGGAGGAGGCCGCATGAAAAAGGGGAGGGTTGAACTAAGGCTTCAGAGGAAGGTGGATGACAAAGTTCAGTGCCTTGCATGCCCAAGAAAGTGCATAATACCTGAGGGATTTAAGGGTCTCTGCAAGAGCAAGATAAATGTAGATGGAAAGATATATGAGGTAAATTATGGATTTGTCAGCTCTGTGGCACTTGATCCAATAGAAAAGAAGCCTTTTTTCAACTTCTGGCCAGGATCATGGGCATACAGCATAGGAACAGTTGGATGCAATCTAAAATGCGAGCACTGCCAGAACTGGCAGATCTCTCAAGCCGATCCTGAGAAGTTCTCCTGGCTAATTCCTTTGAGCCCTGAGGATGCAGTTAAACAGGCAAAGGAGTTGGAGGCAAGAAGCATAGCCTATACGTACAATGAGCCGACTATAGTCAGCATAGAGTGGGTGCTTGACACGGCAAAGCTGGCAAAACAGGAGGGAATTCTGAATCTGAGCGTCACAAATGGATACTGGAGCGAGGAATCATTTGATTTACTGAAAAACTATATAGATGCAGCTAATGTGGATGTAAAGGCCTTCACAGACAGATTTTACAGAGACGTGGCAAAAGCTCCAAGCATAAAGCCTGTTCTAGAGACTGTTGAAAGATTGAAAGATGAGAAAAAGCACGTTGAGCTCACATATTTGATAATACCAACTTTGAATGACAGCGAGGAGGAGATAAGAGCTTTTTCAAAGTGGGTTTTTGATAAACTAGGCCCTGATACTCCAGTCCATTTCTCAAGGTATTACCCTGCTTACAGGATGAAGATTCACTCAACTCCTGTGGCCACAATAAGGAGAGCTAGGGATATAGCTGTTGAGGAGGGGCTTCGCTACGTGTACAGCGGAAATGTCCCTGGAGATCCCGGAGAAAACACGTACTGTCCAAGCTGCAAAAAGCCTGTCATAATAAGATACGGGTTTGATATAGAGGAGTGCAATCTCACAGAGGACAACAGGTGCAAGTTCTGCGGCGAGAAGATAGCTATTGAGGGCAGATGTAGTAGCGGAAGGAAGAGATGGCCTTCCCTAGTTATTTAAAAGCCAAAGTAACAGACCAGAGATCAGCAAAATGGGAATTGACCTCAGAAACGGAAATTAGAGATCCACTTTTCCCTCCTTCACCAGATTCATCAGAAACTCCATAGCTTCCCTCCCTAAGATCACCTTCTCCCCTATTCTAACAGCTGGGGCACTTTTTACCCCTGTTAGAGCTGCCTTAATTATGACATCATCCCCTGGCTGCTCTATCCTCCTTACAGCAAGCGTATATCCAGCTTTTCTCGCTGCTCTCTTTATTTCATCCATCATCTCTATTACTTCAGAAGATAGATCGTCATAGGATATGTAGAGCTCCAGCAAAGGCATAGTGAACATAATGTGGGGAATTTAAAAGCTAATGTGAAACTTTTTATCTCTTGGTGTGATCCCCTGCATACCTCTGATAGCCATGGAGATGATCTCTTCATGACCTATAAGAGAGTAAGAAGCTCATGGAATGGAGAGGATATGGTTTTTGCAAGGAAATTAGCTGATGCCCTCTCGGATAGGTTAGTGAGGGTTATTTCACTTTCAAGTCCGGATGATGAGGTCTATGAGAGTAATGTTCTCGTCGTCCTGAAGGAAATAAAGTATGAGGATTTTGAGATAGTGTCAAGTAGCATCGGAAGTTGGGGATAAGGTGAATCCTCTTCTCGCTGGAGAAGATGAGAGGGATGTACTGGATCTTTTCATTTTTCATGGAGGTAAGGATGTTAAACAAGTTATATAATGTCATTCTAGAAATATCTAAATTATATTCAATATATCAATAAGACTGTTTAGAACGTAGTTCGGCTTTACATCAGATTTCTTCAGATCATCCGGCTTAGTGACACCAGTGAGCACAAGAAGGGAGTCCAAGCCAGCAGATTTCGCTCCTACTATATCGGTGTCAAGCCTATCTCCTATCACCAGCGCATTGGAAGTTCCAGCTATCTCAACAGCTATGTCGAACATTATCCTGCTGGGCTTACCGACAACAATATCAGGGCTTTTTCCAGCTCCTGTCGATATCGCTGCTACTATCGCACCTGCTCCGGGAGCAAGCCCCCTCTCAGAGGGAAATGTTGGGTCCATGTTTGTTGCAATGTAAACAGCACCATTTCTCACAGCAGTCATCGCATTCCACAGCTTTTCATAATCGAACTTTCTGTCCATCCCAACTACTACAAAATCCACCTTATCCCAGCAATCCTCAGGCTCGGCTATCTCAAATCCCTGAGAGATTAACTCCTCCATGAGTCCACTTTCCCCCACAACATATGCCTTTCCTCCTCCATATAGCTTCTTCAAGTACAGCGCTGTGGCGTAGCTACTGCTCACCACGTGCCTCTCTGAAGCCCACTTTATCCCTGCATCTGAGAGAGCTTTGACATAGCTAGTTCTGCTCCTTGTGGAGTTATTTGTGAGGAATATCACTATTTTTTCCCTCTCATGTAGGATGTTTACAGCCCTGACAGCTTCCTCTATTATCTTACTGCCGACCCAGATCACTCCATCCATGTCAACAAAGTATGCTTTGTATCCCATCAAGATCTCAATGAGGAGCCTTTTATAACTCTTCTATCCTCTTTCTGCTATGAAGTTCCATGTTGGAGTAGCAGCTCACGGCTCTGGATCTGATCCGGAAAGAGCAAGGAGATTTGTTGAGGCACTTCCTTCAGATGTAAGAATTCTTCTTGGAGGATATTGGGGGCTTATGAGGGATGTAGCAGAAGCTGCAAGGAGAAGAGGGCTTCAAGTTATCTTCTTCCTACCACATGACCCGTTGGAAAGAGTACCTGAGGATGATAATTTCATAAAGATAGATACAGGCTTGGATTACAAGGGGAGAAGCGTCATTCTAGTGAGAAGTTCTGATGTTCTGGCAGTTCTAGGGGGAGAAGTTGGGACAGTTATAGAAGCTTTAATGGCCTACTCTTATGGAAAGCCTGTGTTTATTCTGAGGAATACGGGAAGAACAACAGATAAACTTGAGAAAGCATTTCCAGACGCATTTGACGAGAGAAAAACGGGTCCAGTATTCTATGCAGATACTCCTGAGGAACTGGCTGCAAAGATTGTTCTTTGGAGAGGAGGCATTAGATCTCTTAATTTTGTCTAAAAGCCTTTTATATTCCTGAGCTGCTTTAAAGAGGTTATCAGAAGATAAATTTCAGTACTGTTATCTTTCTTCTGTTTATCTTTTAGCGTGAATCTCTCTCATCATTATCTCTTGAAATTATCTTCTTTACTGCAACTGCAATCTATCAATCCTTCTTTCTTCCTTGAAAGGGCGAAATTATTACATATGACAATCAAGGACCCCTTTCCAAGAAGCTAGCATAATTTATCCTTCTTCTCAAGCAAGTAGACCTCATTCAACGATCTAGTCGGGATAAAAAAGCTATTTCCGGCAATGAGATAGACTAGAGAAAATCCGGAGCTGAAAGGAAATAGAAGAGTTTATAGAGGGATATAGCATGCAATTTCTTGATGACATTCAAGGTAAATTATGTGATAAAACGGGATGGAAGAAAAGTCCCATTCGACGTGGAAAGAATAAGAAGAGCTATAAAAGCTGCTATGCTTGATGTCGGATACTATGATGAGAAGGCTTTGGAGAAAGCAGTCTCATACGTGCTGAAAATCATAGAGGAAAGATACAGCGATGAGAATCCGCCTCATGTGGAGGAGATACAGGATATCGTGGAGCTTAGCTTGGTGAAGTACGGTTTGTATCAGGTGGCCAAGGGATACATATTGTACAGAAAGGAGAGGGAGAACATAAGAAGGGAGAAAATGCTCCTTCTAGGCAAGGATTACGTGGATGATGTTGATAAGAAATTATCTCTCAATGCAATAAGGCTTCTAGTGAACAGATACCTGCAGAAAGGGCCTGATGGAAAGCTTCTGGAGGATCCAAAGGGAATGTTCACGAGAGTCGCAGCTCTTGTGGTTATACCGGATATCTTGTACGATAAAAGAATTTTCAACAAGAGTGGAGGAGAAAAAATACATGAGAAGGAGGAGTTCAATCCAGATGAGTGGGATGGAAAAGTCGGATTGGGGGATGAGTTCAAGTGGAACAAGTACCACTTAGAGAGGATGAAGAGCCTCTATGATGAGCTTAATTCAGCTGGGAAGATGAGAATAAGCTGGTCTGAGTTCTGGAATATGCTTATTTCAGGGGAGTTTAACGATCATATAGAGGACTTCAGGAAATATTTCTCGTTGATGGCTGAGTTGAGATTCCTGCCCAACTCTCCAACATTATTTAACGCAGGAACTAGACTTTCTCAGCTTTCTGCATGCTTTGTCCTAGATATGGAGGACAGTTTGGACTCTATAATGAAAGCGGCAGTCGAGGCATCCAAGATATTCCAAAGCGGAGGAGGTATAGGGATAAACTACTCAAAACTCAGGCCAGAAGGGGACATAGTTATGTCAACTGGAGGAAGATCGAGCGGACCTGTCTCCTTCATGAGGATAATAGATGTTATAACGGATGTTGTAAAGCAGGGAGGCAGGAGAAGAGGAGCCAACATGGGAATACTTGAGGTCTGGCACCCTGACATACTTAAATTCATAGAATGTAAATCCAAACCTGGAAAATATGAGAACTTCAACATCTCTGTGATGATAACAGAGGAATTCTGGCAGTACTATGAGAAGAATGAGCCATATCCGCTGATAAATCCTAGAAATGGAGAAGTATGGGGGACTATAAACCCAAGAGAGCTCTTTAGAAGAATAGCTGAGATGGCATGGAAAACAGGGGATCCTGGTGTTTTATTTGCCGATAACATAAACAGGAGAAACATATTGAGAGAGGCTTTAGGAGACATAAAATCAACGAACCCATGCGGGGAGGAGCCCCTGTATCCTCATGAGTCCTGCAATTTAGGAAGCATAAATCTCTACTACTATATAGATTACAATGAGAAGGGAGCTCATTTCAACTGGGATGAGTTCTCTAAGGACATAAAATTGGCTACTAAGTTCTTGGACAACATAATAGATGTGAACAAGTTCCCGGTGAAGGAGATAGAGGAGAAGACTAAGATGAGCAGAAAGATAGGATTGGGGGTTATGGGGCTTGCAGATACCCTCTATGCACTGGGCATACCATATAACAGTGAGGAGGGCTTCTCCTTCATGAGGAGGATTGCCGAGACCTTAACATATTATGCAATGGAGGAATCCGCAGAATTAGCTCAGGAAAGAGGACCTTTCCCGCTTTTTGAAAAATCTGGATATGTGAAGGGAGATATGCCAGTGGAGGGATTTTATCACAGAGAATGGTGGACTCTCGATTGGCAATCCTTGGCAGAGAAGGTGAGAAATGGCATAAGAAATGCTGAGGTGACAACAATAGCCCCAACAGGCTCTATATCCATGATAGCAGATGTATCCAGTGGAATTGAGCCTCAATTTGCACTCGTATATGAGAAAAAGGTGACAGCAGGAGAGTTCTTTTATGTCGATGAGGAGTTGAAAAGACAGTTGAAGAGAAGAGGCATGTACAATGATTCCTTGATGAAGAAAATAGCAGATAATGGCGGATCTCTTCAGGGACTTGATATAGATGAGGATCTGAAAAGGGTTTTCCTGGTGGCCTACGATATACCTTGGTGGGATCACGTCAGAGCTGAGGCTGAGATAGCTAAGTGGATCTGTGCTGCTGTGAGCAAGACGATAAACATGCCCTCTTGGGTGACTGTCGAGGATGTCGAGAAGGCATATCTATTTGCTTACAAGCTGGGGGCGAAAGGAGTGACCATATACAGAGATGGATCTAAGGCTGCACAGGTCTTGGTGACACCATCCCAGAGAAAAGGGGAATATGTGATGTCAATAGAGAACAGAACCTTGGATATCATGAAGGAGCTGGGAATCGAGATGCCCTCGATGGGAAGGCAGAAAAAAGAGGTGAAAATGGTTCTGCCTACTCCAGTGGTGAAGAATAATGTGGAAAAATGCCCTGAGTGCGGGAGCGATAGATTGATATATGAGGAGGATTGTGTAAAATGCCTTGACTGTGGATGGACCGCTTGTGTTATCTCTTAAAGCTCAAGTTCCGTTCCAATTCCCATTTCTCTAGCCTTTCTGTATATTAGATCTGCCACCACCACATCATGTATTGCCAAGCCTAGGTTCATCGCCATAATCCTCTCGGAATCGCTTTCTCTTCCCGGCTTTTTCCCCACCACTATCTCATCCAGTTCAGCGTAAACTTCAGGTATTTCCCTAAAGTAACCTATACTTTTATAATACATTAATTGATTTTTATCATCCGTTACAAATTTGTCCATGGAGTGCATCGCACTGGGTTTCCAGTAGGAGTCGAAATCCAGCGGCGCAGCAAATCCCCCGTTCTTGAACCATTCGGCTTCTATAACCGGTTTTGGATCCTTTAATATGGGGCCTGCCGTTACCACTATGTCAGATCCCTCCACTACTTCCCTAGGAGATTTCATCACATTTACATCGATTCCAAGCTTGAATTTAATCTCTTTCCGATACTTTTCTGCTGCATCCGGGTTTACATCATATGCCCTTATCTCGCTCAGGTCGAAAATTGCAGAAAGCGCTTCAGCATTGCTTCTTCCCTGAACACCACATCCTATTATTCCTAGGGTTTTGGACTCCTTTCTGGCAAGATATTTTGCGGATATAGCTGTTACAGCACCTGTTCTCATTGCAGTTATCCAAGATGCATCCATGACGCTCAGCGGGATACCTGTATCTGGATCGTTAAGTATGAAAAGGCCTGTTATGTATGGAAGTCCTTTTTTCCTGTTCTCTGGATATCCTGCCACCCATTTAATCCCTGCTAGATCCATCCCTTTCAAATAAGCTGGCATTGCGTGTATGAACGAATCAGGTCTAGGATGTATTCCCGGCTTAGGGGGCATTTCCACCATTCCATAACCCTTCTCCCTCAGCCCAGCCTCCACAACGGATATTATCTCCTTCATGCTTATTCCAAGGGATTCCACATCTTTTCTGGAGAGGTAAAGCATAAAAAAGGGAGAGAAGGAAGAATAAAAAGTTTTAGGGCCAGATGCCCCTCAGCTCCATGGCCCTTACAACTCTCTTCACTGCAAGAGCTAGAGCTGCAGTTCTCATATCGACCTTTAGCTCCTTGTGCATGTTGTACACATCGTTGAATGACTTTGCCATCCTAGCCTTGAGCTTCTTCCTCACGGTCTCTATGTCCCACCACTCCCTAGTTCTTGCCTGGATCCACTCGTAGTAGCTTACTGTCACACCACCCGCATTTGAGAGTATGTCCGGCATTACTGTTATACCTCTTTCATGCAGTATATCATCAGCTTCAGGTGTTGTTGGGCCATTTGCAGCCTCCACTATAAGCTTTGCCTTTATGTTATCGGCATTCTTATCCGTTATCACGTTCTCCACAGCAGCGGGTATGAGGATATCTACATCTAGCTCTAACAGCTTTTCATTCGCCTTAACTGGATCCTTATCCAAGGTAGTGGAGCCTGGAAAGCCAGGAATTGCTCCTGTCCTCTGTAGGTGCTCCAAGACCTTGTCGGGATCAAGGCCATCTGGGTTGTATATAGCTCCCGTTATATCGCTCACAGCGACGACCTTCATTCCAAGCTCATGCATGAACTTAGCTACGAAGTATCCAACTTTTCCATATCCCTGTACAGCTACCTTCACCTTCTTTGGATCGATCTTCATCACTCTTATTACCTCCTCTGTCACATACTGCAACCCTCTTGCTGTAGCTTCCTCCCTTCCCTCGCTTCCCCCTATCTCAAGAGGCTTCCCTGTTATCACACCTGGCTCAGGATATCCCTTTATCATGCTGTACGTATCCATTATCCAGGCCATTATCTGTGGATTTGTGTTGACGTCTGGTGCCGGTATATCGATGTCAACCCCTATTATAGGAGTTATGGCATAAGCATATCTCCTAGTCAATCTCTCAAGCTCAGCCTTGCTGAGCTTAGTTGGATCAACCCTTACCCCTCCTTTAGCACCTCCATAGGGTATGTCCACAACAGCTGTCTTCCAAGTCATC
>Ga0080004_1217360_pt1 | contig 40445 bp, 40 predicted proteins | sample WasSprMetagenome_FD_69207 | JGI IMG/M metagenome (GOLD analysis project Ga0080004, IMG submission 69207) | Sulfidic aquatic microbial communities from Washburn Spring, Yellowstone National Park, USA - WS (SPADES assembly) (version 2) | ecosystem: Environmental > Aquatic > Thermal springs > Hot...
TGACAGTCGCCGGCGCGAGAGGCCAGGGCCTAGAGGGCGCTAGAGTGAGCATCAGCGGCACCGGCGTCACGATCGTCGGCACCACCGACTCCGCCGGCAAGTTCGCAGCCGAGCTGCCCGCCGGCACCTACACCGTGACCGCCGAGAAAGGCGGCAGAACCGCCAGCGCCAGCGTAAGCGTGAGCGGAGGCCAGACCGCCGAGCAGACGCTGAAAGTCGACATCTTCATGACCATCGCCGGCTGGGAGATGAGCTTCAGCGAGTTCATCGGCCTACTACTGCTCATCGCCGTGCTGACGATAGTCTTGTTCGTGATCGCGCATGAATACGCTGTCTGGAGGCGCAGGAGGCTGGCCAGAGCGATCGTACCCGCTAAGCCTGAGGGCGGCGCTTAAGATCTAAATCCACAATCTTTTTCTTTTTCTCTTTATAATCACCTCACCAATCGCTTTTCTCTTGGCAGTTTAACTGCTGGAGCCTTGTTGAGGAGGGGCGGGCTTTCCGCGACGCCCAAGCGCTTCAGTACCTCTTCGCGTTTTACGCCTTCCCTTTCCGCTAGCTCAAGCACGACCTTCAGCACTTCGGCGTCGCTCTGCGCGAGCTTCGCCACGTCTTTGGCGCCGAGGGTTACTAGGTAGCATTTCACGATCCCCGCCACGGCACTTTTACTGACCGAAGGGTTGTACCCGCATCTTCGGAGGTGCTCTGCGATCATTTCTGCCTCCTTTTCCGTAGCGTGCTTGCATAGCTTTAAGGACCACCCCGTGCTTGATCTGTTGAACCCCAGGGTCATGGGCACTCCTTCGACCACCACCCTAAGGGGCTTGCTCTTTGGGAGGCATCCCTTCAGCGCCTCCCACTTCGGGCACTTAAGCGCTTCGAGTAGGATCCCGTAGCGCCCGGCCGCTTGCACCGCCATCTCGATCTTGCTTTTTGGGAAGTACACGCTTTTCCTGCCGTTAGCGTAGAGCAGCGCACCGCCGCCGCTGAGGGGTCCCTGCAGCGTCCCGTCCCCCAGGAAGCACGTGAGCCAAGCTCTCGGCTTTACGCTTTCAAGCAGAGTCCTTAAGGCCTCTTCCTTGCTCTTCCATCTCTGCCTCCAGTCCAGCGCGAGGGCTTGCCACTCGATGCTGGGTCCCTGTTTGGTCAAGTTGAGCTGGTGCACGGCGATCCACGCGCGTCCCGGCCTGCAGGCCAGCCAGGCTAATAGCTGCCAAGCCTTTGCTGTCGTCATCATCGGGTAGGTTCGCGCCGACCTTCCTTCGTCGCTCGCTCTCCACCCGAGCTGGAGCTCTTCAAGCTCCGGTAGGGGGAGCTTCAGGACGTCGGGGAAGCGTAGCGTGGCGTTGATGCCGCGGAGGGGCAAGCGGAAGATGTAACCCTTGTAAGTTTTCTTCACCACGCTTACGTACCACTCTTCTCCTGCAGGCTTTACGCGCCACGTGCTTTTACCGTTTCGCTCGCTTACGTACTGCCCGTGCTCTAGAGCTTCTGCCAGCTTTTTGAGACGTTCGCGCTCGTGCGCGCGGGCTTGCTCCAGCAGCGCGCAGCACCGGCTTCCGAACTCTTCGAGCTCCCGCTCCTCGCTCTCGCTGAGCGGGAAGGTCTCTTTTACTCTCCTGAGGGTCTCTTCAAAGTACTTTTCCTCTCCCTTGATTACAGGGTCCAGCTTTTCCAGCGCTATTTGCAGGCGCGCCCCCAGCTCTTTCAAGATTTCTTTTTCTGGGGCCCCCATACCGACCCCCTCGCGCCGGAAAAAAACGGTCGCGGGGTCGGTGCGGGAGCCCCGGCGAGCTTGGATTGTGTAGCGACGTGCTCGAACTCTTTGGGCGCTGCCCTTACGGCCCCTGAGCCGCGGGGGCTTTCCTCCCCCTCTGAGGGGGAGCCCGCCTCTGAAGCGGGGTTTGGGGGAGGGGGAGGCGGGAGGGGAAGGGGGAGGTAAAAAAGGGGTTTCGGCTCAGGGGGCGCGGTGCTTTGGGGCTGCTTCGCTCACGCGTTTTCCTGCCGCGCTTAGGCGCTTCGCGTGCCCGCCCCTCCCCCTCGCTCCCCCGAACCCGTTTGCTGGGGTCATCGAGCTGGTTCGGGAGAGCTCATCTCCTTGTTGTAGGTGGGCTCTACCGTATATAAGGTTTTGCGTGTATGAGTTGGGCGAAAGTGTTGTTCGCTGGTATCGCGCTCTGGCAAGGCGGCATTTGCGCAAACAGGGGGGTGCGAGGTTAAGGCTGCGCAGGCTTGGTGGTCGCTTAACGCGGTGCCTCCTGATACTGACTTGTACCCTCTGCCGCGCGTATGCTAGACGCGTCTTTTGATACCTTGGCTTAGGCTTGAACGCTGGTGGGAAGCTTACAGGAGGCGGAGGGGGGAGCGCACGCTGCGCGCTGGCATGCTTGAGCTCCGCGTATCGGTTTTACCGCTTTCTCTGCCGAAGTTTTTGCTCCTACAGCCGACTTTACGTGCGCGAGACGGGCAACGCTTAAATGGAGCGGGGGACGTTTCTCTGGGATGTCTGAGAAGCTGAAGAGGGAGTTCATCGAACTGCTCGAGAGGGATAAGGAGTTTCGCTACATTGTAGCCGGTTACCTGGGGCTGTCCGAGGTGTTGAAGAGGCTCGATAAACTCGAGGAGGTGCAGATCAGGTTGTGGGAGGAGGTGAGGCAGCTTAGGGTCGATTACAACAGGCTAGTGAAGTACGTGCGCGCGGGCTTCGGCGACCTGAGCAGGGTTCTGAGGGTCACGTTCGAGGATCATTCTGCATCCTTTCTCGAGGTGCTGCTTGAGGAGATGGGGTATCCGGAAGCGAAAGTCGGTAGGAAAATACTCGTGCACGACGGTGAGGCGGTCGAAATAAACATGTTCTGCGAGGACCCGTTGGTTGTGGGGGAGGCTACGGTTAGCGTGGGGAGCGTGGAGGAAGCTGAAAGAGAGGTTGATAAGCTGTTGAAGCGCGTTGAGATCGTTGAGAAGAAATACGGAAAGAGACCTGTGCTTGTGGTGTTGTCTGTCGCCAGGACAGCACCTGGAGTATCGGAGAGGCTTGAGGACTTAGCGAAAAAGCACGGGATAAAGCTGGTGCTGGGGAATGAGATAGAGGAGGCGATAGCCCTATAAGCGCGTGAGCGAATATAAAATTCCCCCTATGCTCAGGGGTTTCTCGTAGCTTTTTCACGCATTCTGGGTTCTGGAAGAGCCGTGTCCGGGTAAACGTCATCGAACCAGCGCGCGTCCTCCCTGACCTCGATAAACGGTGTCGCGAGCCGTCGTATCCGGTCTCGAGCGCTGTGCGATCGCTTGTTAGGAAGCGGTGTGGGCGCTCAATTTCTAGTCAGGCTTATGAGTCTCGTTTCACCCCCTTCCTTGTGAGGGTTTACGCTAGTAGGGGGGTTAGGTCTAGGTTGCGGAGGCTGGGTGCGCGCTCTCCGCTGGACGCGGCGCTGCTCGATCCCGATCTCGCTTCTTTCGCGGGTTGGGTGCGCGTCGCAGTCGAACCTCGTTTTCGCTCGGGCTTGGAGGTAATGGCGATGAGGGTTGCAGTCGAGCGGTTGAGCACAGGGTCTTTAGGTCTCGATAGGCTTCTGGGAGGGGGTTTGGAAGCCGGTTACGTGACGGAAGTGGCGGGCGAGTTCGGCGCCGGTAAGACGCAGCTTTGCCATCAGCTGGCTGTGATGGTTCAGCTTCCGAGGGAGAAGGGTGGTTTGTCGGGTAAGGCTTTGTACGTCGATACGGAAGGGACGTTTAGGCCTGAGCGTGTTTTGAGCATGGCCCGGTTCCGGGGTTTGGATCCTGAGCTAGCGTTGGAGAACGTGCTCGTCGTAGAAGCTCCCTCGCAGGTGGAGCTCGCCGAAGCTGTGATGGCGGTGGAGAAGCTCGGGGTGCAGCTCGTGCTCGTGGACTCGATCGCTTTCTCGTTCGCATCCCCGAGGAGCGTGGGGGAGGCGAGGAGGGCTTGGGGGAGGATGGCCGCTGTGCTCAAGCGGCTCGCGCTGTGGGGTGGGTTGGCCGTAGTCGTGAACGCGGAGCGGGGAGGGAGGGTGGTGGGAGACCCTTACGCGTCGATGTGGGTGGACAAGAGGGTCAAGCTGGAACCGCTGGGCGGCGGGCTTGTCGAAGCCCACTTCGCTCTCCCCTGGTCTCCCGGGAAGTGCAAGTTGAAGATCGCGGAGGGGGGTATCCTCCCCGCCGATTGAACCGGGGCTGCCGGGTTTAAGGGTGGAGGGCGGTAGCGGCTATCGACCAGGAGAGCGCTAGGATGCCGGCGTACTCGAGCGCTCCTTTAGCTTGGCGGAGGAACCCCTGTCTCCGGAGTGCGAGCGCGGCCAGCAGAGCGGCTAGGTAGCCGAGCAGGGGTGGGGCTCGCAGGGCTCCGAGCGCTAAGCCGAGCGCTAGAGCGGTGAGCAGGTGCACGTGTTCCCTCGCTTCCACGCAGCCTCGCGGGGGAGGATGGTTTTATCTGTGGCGGCCGGCGGGTGAAAGCGTGAAAGCTTCGCTGTCCGCTGTGGACTTCGCCGCCCTGCTGAGGGAGAGGCTGTGGGAGCTGGAGGGTCTCAGGCTGCAGAAGGCGTGGGCGCTGGGCGAAGCGGTGGTGGCGAAGTTCAGGGAACCGCTGGCGGGCGAGCGGGTGCTGGTGCTCAGCCCCCAGGTGGGCGTGCTCGAGACGAGGTACGAGCTTCCGCGGACGGAGCCGCCCCGCCAGCTGGAGGAAGCGCTGCGCAGGCTCAGAGGGTCGAAGCTGGTTTGCGTCAAGCAGTTGAACCTCGATAGGGTTGCGGCGCTCTCGCTGGAGCGGGGCGGCCGGAGGGTGGAGGTTGTGGTCGAGTGGGTGAGGGAAGGGAACATCCTGGTTGTGGAGGAAGGCGTCGTAGCGGCGGCGCTCAGGCAGCGGGAAATGCGGGACCGGAGGGTGGCGGTGGGCGAAGCTTACGAGCCGCCGCCGCCAAGGGGCCTCGACCCCCTCTCCGTCGAGCCCCTGGACACGCCTCCCCCCGGCGACCCGAAGCGGACGGCAGCCGCGCACCTGTCGAGGCTCGTGAACGCGCCGGGCGAGCTGGTGGCCGAGGCGCTCTACAGGTGCGGTGTCGACCCGAGCACTCCATCCTCCCAGATCCACCGGTCGCTGGCCTGGCGGGCCCTCCGCGAGCTCAAAGGCATGTACCTGAAGGTGCTCAAGGGCGAGCTGGAGCCCTGCCTGCTCGCGGAAGCCGGCGAGCCGGCGGCGGCTTACCCCATCAAGCTCGAGCACTTGGGGATCGCGCTGGAGCCTGCAGGCAGCTTCTCCGAGGCTGTGGACAAGGTCTTCTCGAGGCTTATAGCTCGCCAGCCGGAGGCCGAGCGCGGGGCCGCGCTCGAGGCGGAGCGCTTGGCCGCGGAGTACGCCGCCAGGGCCGAGGCCTTGAGGAGGGCGGCAGCTGCGCTCATGGCCGACCTCGCTCGGTTCGACTCGCTCATCGAGGAGCTCAAGGAGCTGAAGAGGCTCCTGCGCTGGGACCTCGTCGAAAAGGAGATGAAAGCCAAGCACCCGGAGGTGGTCGCGGCAGACCCCGCTGGGAACCGGCTGCGCGTAGTCGTCGACGGGGTGGAGGTGGAGCTGGACGCAACGCAAACGGCAGCGCGAAACGCCTCCCTCCTCTTCGAGGAGGCGAAGGATTTGGAGAGGAGGGCGAAGCGCGCGGCCGAAGCGGCGGGGAGGTTGAAGCCGGAAGCGCGGGAGCAGCCTGCGCTCAAGCTGAGGAGGGAGCGCAGGTGGTTCGAAGGCTTCCACCACTTCGTCTCGAGCGAGGGCTTCCTCGTCATCGGCGGAAGGGATGCCGGGCAGAACGAAGCCATCGTCCGCAAGTACATGCGCCCGAGCGACGTGTTCCTCCACGCTGATGTCCACGGAGGCCCTGTCGTCGTGGTGAAAGCGGAGGGGAGGGAGCCCGGTGGGGCGACGCTGCTCGAAGCCGCCCAGCTGGCCGCCGCGTACTCGAGAGCTTGGGAGCTCGGGATGGCGGCGGTCGACGTGTACTGGGTCAAGGGCGAGCAGGTCTCGAAGAAGCCGCCTTCGGGCGAGTACCTGCCGAGGGGCGCGTTCATGGTGTACGGGAGGAGGAACTACATCAGGAGGGTGAAGCTGGAGCTGGCGGTAGGGGCGAAGGTGGTTGACGGGAGCTACGAGCTCGAAGCCGGACCGCCCACTGCGATCGCGAAAACCTGCGACGCTTACGTCGTCCTCGAGCCGGGCAGGCTGCCCAGGGAGGAGGCCGCTAGGAAGGTGGCTGAGCTCCTCGCGGAAGCCTTAAAGGCTAAAGGGTTGAAAGTCAAGATCCCGGCGCACGAGGTGCTCCCGCTGCTCCCAAAGGGCGGCTTCCACCTGAGCCGCAGGGCGCCGGAACAGGAGTTGCGCTAAGCGTTTAAGCCTTCCTCCGAAGGGTTGAGGGCGTGCCGCGGTCTAGGGTTTCGCTGACCGAGCCGGCGCCCGAGCTGAGCGCCTCGAGCCCAGCCGAGGTTGCGGTCGAGATGGCGCGAAGCGGGCGCCTCGTGGCCCTGCTGCCGCCCGGCGCCGTTACGCTGGACTCGCTGATCAAGCTCGCCGCCGGCGGCCGCCTCCACGCCGCGAAGCTGGCGGAAGCGGTGGTCGATCTCCCCAGGGTCGCCGGACGCGCAGGCGCCGTGGGGATCGCCTCCAGCTATGCCCTTCTCGGGAGCAAGTACGCGCTGGCGCCGGGCGGGGCGTTAACCCCCCGCTCCGTGTACTCTGTCGCGCGGGAGGCGCTGCCTCCAGCCGAGGTCGCAGCTTCGGCGACACCCCCAGCGATCGTCGCCCCAAACGCGACGCTGAAAGGGGCTTTGAGGAGGATGCTGGAGCGGGGCTCCATCTGCGCTTTCGTCGTGAGGGCTGGAAGGCTGAAGGGCGTCGTCGACGCGTGGACGGCGCTCCTAGCCGCGGTGGAGGAGGGCGAGAGGGGGTTGGACGCGCCCTGCGGCGAGCGAGCGAGGCGAGAGCCGGTGGTCGGCAGCTACGCGGAGGCCGCCGAAGCCCTCTGCAAGTACGGTTTCGCCGCTATGGCGGCTGGAGGCGCTGCGGTGATGGTTGACGACATCTCCCTCCACAGGTCCCTCCTCGCGGCTAGGGGGAGGTGGCTGCGGAGCCTCGGTGGGCGGCGGTGAGCGAGCGGTACCGGTTCGTCGCAGACGCTATGCTCGGCGACGTGGCGAAGTGGCTCCGGATACTCGGGGTGAGCACGTTCTACGAGCCCTACGCTGAGGACGAGGAGCTGATCGAAGTCGCTAAGCGGAGCGGCGCGGTCCTGCTGACGAGAGACAGAGGCCTATGCTCGAGGGCGGCGGAGGAGGGGGTGGAGGCTCTCTACGTTGGGGGCATGAGCCTCGAGGAGGCGCTGGCGACGCTGGGCGAGAGGTACGGCGTGAGGCTGGAGATCGATCTCTCCGATACGAGGTGCCCCCTCTGCAACGGTAGGCTCAGGAACGCCGGGAAGGGTGAGGTGAAGGGCAGGGTGCCCGAGAGCGTGCTCGACCGATACGACCTGTTCCTAGTCTGCGAGTCGTGCGGGCACGTATACTGGCCCGGCACTCACCTCAGGAGGATGAGGAGCTTCCTGCGTAGGGTGCAGAGGTCCCGGAACCCCTCCGGAGGGGCTTAGGCGCTTTCGGCCCGGGCCTGCGGTGCCCGCGGCACCGCCTACCCGGCGCGCTAAGCTTTTAGCTGGGAGCCCGACGGGAGACCGTGCCTTTGAAGCTCGAGGAGCTTTCGAAGGAGGACGGCGAGTTCCTCGTTAAGCTAGCGCGGCGAGCGGTGGAGAGTTACGTCACGGAGTTCGTCCGCATCGAGCTGCCGCCCGAAACCCCGATGAAGCTGAAAGAGCGGTCCGGAGTGTTCGTGACGCTGGAGAAGATCGCTAGGGACGCGAGCGGGGTTCCGCGTAGGGTGCTGAGGGGCTGCATAGGCTTCCCTGAGCCGGTGTTGCCGTTGGCCGAGGCGACCGTCGAGGCGGCGATCGCGGCGGCGACCCAGGATCCGCGTTTCGAGCCCGTGGCCCCGGACGAGCTCAAGAGCATAGCCTTCGAGGTCAGCGTGCTCTCTCCTCTGAAGCTTCTCGACTACGCGAAGCCGGACGAGCTCTTGGAGAAGGTGAAGGTGGGCAGGGACGGGATCGTCGTGGAGAAGGGCGTGCTGAAGGGCCTGCTGCTACCCCAAGTGCCGGTGGAGTACGAGTGGAGCGTCGAGGAGTACCTAGAGAACGCGTGCATCAAAGCAGGCCTACCCCCGGACGCGTGGAGGACGACGAAGCTCAAAGTCTACACGTTCCAGGCGAGGGTTTTCGCCGAAGTCTACCCGGAGGGAGAGGTGGTGGAGCGCCTGCTCTCCGTAGAGTGAGCCGGTGGGGCTCGTGCTGATCTACCTAGCGCCGTGCGGGATGGGCCTAGGCCACGCCGGCAGGATGCTAGCGGTGGCGAGGAGGCTGGAAGCGAGCGGCGCGGAGGTCGTCTTCTCCTCCTACGACAAGGCTGCCGACATGGTCGAGCGCGCGGGCTACCCGTGCCTGAGGACGCGGCCGGTCAGCTACGAGGTGGACGAGTGGGGCGATGTCGACGTGAAGAGGACGGTGGCGAAGGGCCCGGCCAACCTCTACCGCTTCGCCCGCCAGGTCGGCGACGAGCTGTACTTCACCGGCGTGCTCGAGCCGAACGCCGTCGTATCGGATTCAAGGCTTTCGACCTTGATAGCCGCGAAGGCGCGGGGCATCCCGACCCTGCTCGTGCTCTCGCAGCTGAAGGTGATTATCCCCGTGAAGCAGCCCACCTCGCGCAAGCTGGAGGCGAAAGGGTGGGCCGAGGAGGGCTTGTACAGGCTCCTCGGGAGGCTTTGGCTGCTCGCCGACGAGATCCTCGTTCCCGACTTCCCACCACCCTTCACGGTTGCTAAGGCGAACCTCCTCGAGGCGGAGCCCCCGCCCAAGGTGAAGTTCGTTGGCCCAGCGCTCCAAGCGTGGCCGGACGAGATGCCTTCGCGGGAGGAGGCGAGGGAGGAGCTCGGCGTTGATGGAAGGCTGGTGGTGGCCAGCTTCACGGGCGTCGGAAACGAGGGGAAAGCCCTGCTGGAGGAGTTCCTCGAGAGGCTGGCCGAGTGCGCGATTCCCGACGACGTAACGGTGCTCGTGTCGAGAGGGGTGCCATCCGGCACTCCCCAGCCGGAGAAAGTGGGGAAGGGAGTCTACGTGTGCGATTGGCTCCCCCACCGCCACCTCTACGTGCGAGCTGCCGACGCCCTCGTCACCCACGGCGGTCACACCAGCGTCATGGAGGCGATGGTGTTCGGCGTGCCGGCCGTGCACGTGGTGAGGAAGACTCACACGGAGCGGTTGGGTAACTCGCTTTCAGCCGAAGCCCTGGGCGTGGCGAGAACATTCCTCGTCGAGGAGGGTAGCGAGAGCCTCTGCAGCGAGCTATCGTGGTCCCTGAGCGACGAAGCATGGAGCGCAGCGCAGAAGCTGTCGCGCGAGCTGCTCCGCTTCAGGGGCGACGCCGCGATAGCCTCGGCGGCTCTGGCGAGAGCGCGTTAAAACGCCGCACTGCGGAGCTCGGCGGTGTTGAAGGCGCTTCCGATCTTGCAGAGCCGAGCTTTTGCCGCGGCGTAGGCGCGCTACACTTAATAACAGCATGCCTTATTCGTTTAGGCGGGGGCTGTGGGAGCTGAGGAGTCCATCGTGGTCTTCGTCTACAAGGGGGATCGATGCGCCCAGTTAGTGAAGGATGTTTACGAGGTGCTGAAGGGCTCGGGGAGGAAAGCGAGGATCAGGGTGGTGAGGGCGAACATACAGAGCCCCGAGGAGTTCCCCGCTTTCCTCGAGTACCTCGGCGAGCTCTACGGTAAGCAGTACGTGGAGGAGTACGCGAAGTACGGGGTGAAGAAGCTGCCCGCTCTCGTCGTCGGAGGGGTGAAGCTCTTCGAGGGCGCTTTCCCCTCTAGGGAGGAGCTCGCCGAGATTCTGGGTGCGGCTAAGCCGGCTCCGCCTCAGCCGCCGTTGCCGCAGCCGGTGCCGCCCCAGCCTTCGCCGGAACCTAAACCATCACCCGCGCAGAAGCCGGAGCCTAAGCCCGCCGGCAAGGGCTGCTTCAGCTGCGTCTTCTTCGACAGGTCCACTTCCCGCTGCGTCCTCCTGCGCGCTAAGGTTGAGAACCCCGAGAAGCCGCCTTGCGGCAGGCGGGTTTAGCACCGCGCGATAAAGATAAGAGGTTGCTGTCCCCTTTAGGCTGGGGGTGGAGGTGGCCGACCTCGATTACTCTGTGCTAGTGGACTTCTACGAGAAGATAGAGGCGACCAGCAGCAGGCTGGCGATGACCGACCTGCTCGTAGCGCTCTTCAAGAGGACGCCGCCGGAGGTGATCGATAAGCTCGTCTACCTCACGAGGGGCACCTTGGGGCCGGACTACGCGGCGCCCGAGCTCGGCGTGGCCGAGAAGCTGGCGCTTAGGGCGGTGGCCCAAGCGCTCGGGCTCGGCGTTAAGGATGTGGAAGCCGCCTACAAGCAGCTCGGAGACGTGGGCTCGGCGGCCGAAGAGCTCATGCGGAAGAAGAAGCCAGCCTCGATCCTCGACTTCTTCGGGGGGGCTGAGCTGTCGCAGAGCGGTAAGCCGCTCACGGTGGGAGAGGTCTACGAAGCCCTCCTGAAGATCGCGAAAGCCGCCGGGCCGGGAGCCCAAGACACGAAGATCACAACGCTCGTGTCCTTACTCAAGCGGGCGCAGCCAAAGGAAGCAAAGTACCTGCTGAGGATGGTGACTGGGAAGCTCCGGCTGGGGGTCGCCGACATGACCATCCTCGACGCGCTAGCGGCGGCTTTTGCCGGCTCGAGGTCTGCAAGGCCTGCGATCGAGAGGGCCTATAACGTCCACCCGGACCTCGGCTACATAGCCAAGGTGCTCGCCGAGCAGGGTCTTGAGGGGGTTAAGGGCGTGAAGGTGACGGTAGGCGTACCCGTCAAGCCGATGCTCGCCGAGCGTCTAAGCGACCCCTCGGAGATACTCGCGAAGCTGGGCGGCAGCTGCCTGGCCGAGTACAAGTACGACGGCGAGAGGGTTCAAGCACACAAGAAAGGGAGCGATGTTGTCCTCTTCAGCAGGAGGCTCGAGAACATCACCAGCCACTACCCGGACGTCGTCGCGATGGTTGGGAAGCACGTGAAAGCCGACGAGGCGATCCTCGAGGGGGAGATCGTGGCCATCAACCCGGACACGGGGGAGATGATGCCCTTCCAGGAGCTGATGCACAGGAGGAGGAAGTACGAGGTGGAAGAGGCGATGGAGAAGTACCCCGCGGCGGTCTTCCTGTTCGACCTGCTCTACGTCGACGGCGAGAGCTTGCTCGACGCACCGCTCCCCGAGAGGAGGAAGCGGCTCGAGGGGATCGTGGAGGAGGGCGAGCGCTTCAGGCTGGCGAGGTCCCAGCTCGTGAAGAGCCCGGAGGAGCTCATGCGTTTCTTCGAGGAAGCGGTGGCCGAAGGCTGCGAAGGCGTAATGTGCAAGTCCATAGCTCAGGACTCGATATACCAGATGGGCGCTCGCGGGTGGCTGTGGGTCAAGTTCAAGAGGGACTACAGGTACGAGATGACCGACACCGTCGACCTCGTGGTCGTGGGCGCGTTCTACGGTAGGGGCAAGAGGGCCGGCACGTACGGAGCCCTACTCATGGCGGCCTACAGCCCGGATGAGGACGTGTTCAAGACGGTCTGCAAGGTGGGCAGCGGCTTCACCGACGAGGACCTGGCGCAGCTCCCGAAGCTCCTCGAGCCCTACCGGATCGACCACAAGCACCCGAGGGTTGTCTCGAAGATGGAAGCCGACGTGTGGTTTGTCCCCACGGTGGTGCTCGAGATAATCGGGGCCGAGATCACGCTCAGCCCCATGCACACGTGCGCCCTAGGCAAGGTGAAGCCGGAAGCCGGCTTGGCCATCCGCTTCCCCCGGTTCACGGGCAGGTTCCGCTTCGACAAGAAGCCCGAGGACGCGACCACCGAGGAGGAATTGATCGAGATGTACAAGATGCAGAAGAAGGTTGCAGCACCGAAGGCTCCGGCCGGCGAAGCGGTTTAGCCAGACGCGCCGCCCATCCGCTCGAGAACTCTATTCAGCGTCCACCGCAGCGCGCTGCGGATCTCGTCTAGGCGGCGGCGCTCCCTGTAGTTCCGCACGATTATCTCCTTGACGAGTCCTCCCTCCTCCGCTACCTCGTAATCGAAGGCCTCGTCCTCCGGTATCTCTCCGGCCCTGACGAGCTCCTCGTCTTTCCTCTTGTAGCCCTCCAGCACCTTAGCTATGAAGAAGCTCCGGAGGGGTGGGCTGTCGACCGGGAGGTCCATCAGAGGTTTGATCACCAAACCTTTCTCGTAAACTACCAGCCTCGCGAGCTCCCTGCCATCCCTAGACGTCACAGCGGCTTCGGAAACTTGCGCTCCGAGATCGGCCTCCGCGGGTGGCGCTTGAGGCGCCTCCCTAGGAGCCTCGCGCGGCAGCTCCGCGGCCTTCGTGAAGCTCTCCCGCGAGAGAGCGGTATCGATTACGCTGAGGATCAGCTTCAAGAGCTCGACCTCGCTCTCCAGCTCATCGATCCGCTTCTGGATGTAGGATTTCGCCTCGGCCAGCCTCTTCACCCTCTCGTTCTCCAAGCAACCACCGGTAATGCTTCGCGGGGCTCGTATTAAAGTTAGCCTTTACGAGCCCCAAGCGGAGCGGTCAAAGACGCAAAGGAGGAGCGCCGGCGGCAAGCGTAAAAGCCTCCATTCGACCCCCAAAGCGTGAACGTTGTAGCTGTCGGTAACGCTAACGTTGATCTCTTGCTGTACGTTGAGGAGGCTCCGGCTCCGGGGTGGCAGGTGGAAGCGCGCTTCTTCGAGAAGAGGCCCGGCGGGGCTGCCGCGAACTTCGCGGTAGCTGCCGCGAAGCTGGGGGCTGCCGCGTCGCTGCTGTGCTGCGTCGGTCTCGACAGGGAGGGGGAATGGCTTCTGCACGAGCTGGAGAAGCAGAGCGTTAGCACCTCGCTGGCGCTCCGCGTAGAAGCGCCTACAGGCTTCTCGGTTGTTGTCGTCGACCGGAGGGGTGAGCGAGCTATGGTGGCGTACAGGGGGGCTAACGCCTTCCTCGGCCAGGCTGTGGAGCGGCTCGCCGCCCCCCTGAAAGCCGATTGGGTTCACGCGGCTTCGATCAAGCCGGACGTCGCCGAAGCGGCTCTATCCGCGGGGAAGCGGATCGGCGCGGCAACCTCTTACGACCCGGGCGGCGCTGTGGCGAGGATGGGCTTCGAGAAGCTGTCTGGAGCGCTTAAGCACGTGGATGTCCTCTTCCTGAACGAGGAGGAGGCTGCAGCCTTGGCTGCGAGCGGCGGAGGGAGCGAGCTCGAGCGCGTTAGGGAGCTGGTCCCCCTCGTTGTGCTGAAGAAAGGGGCAAAGGGCTCAGCGGCGTGGCTCGGCGGGAGCTTCGCGGAGGCTCCTGCTTTTAAGGTCGAGGTCGTCGACACCACGGGGGCTGGCGACGCTTTCGACGCTGCTTTCGCGTACGCGCTGAACGCCCGCTTGGAGCTCCGCGAAGCGCTCCTTTTCGCCAACGCTTGCGCCGGCTTAAAGGTCTCCAGGAGGGGGGCGCAGTCCAGCCCGACGCTGGCGGAGGCGCTGGGCTTCCTTAGATCCGCGGGCTTCGCAGACATCGCGTCGAAACTGCGCGAAAGGTTTTAACACAAGGGTTGGAGACGGTTGGCGAGGGAGCGGTGGGGGTTGATGTTCTCAACTGAGTGCACCCCCCTATGCCCTTTCCGGGCTTTCAAGTGCACGAAGAACGCGCTCGTGATCAGGAGGCGGCGCGACCGGCTTGAGGCACTATGCGAGTGGACGGGGGATAGGTGCATAGGCTGGAGGTGCCAGTTCGCAGTCTGCATGCGCCATGCTCTCCTGCCGGACGGGACCTGCAGCCTTATGCAGCAGCGGAAGGAGCAGAAACCGTCCATCGACGAGGAGGCAGCCAAGCTCGCCACGAAGTACCCAGACCTTGGGAAGAAGCTGAAGAGAATGGGGCTCGACATAGAGGGTGAGGTTTAACGTGAAGCTTCTTCTGATACACGCTGAGAAGTTCGAGTACGAAGCAAGGCAGAAAGCTCTGGAGGCGGAGGAGCTGAGCGAGGGCGGTGGCAGGGCTTCGGTCGAGAACGCGCTCGTTTGCTTCACGACCGTCGAGAGCTTCGACGAGGCAAACCCCGCTTGGGTCGTCGCGAGGGCGGCGGAGGAGATCGCGAGCGTGGCTGAAAGGGTGGGAGTGAGGAAGGTCGTCCTCTACCCTTACGCCCACCTTTCCTCGGATCTGGCCAAGCCGAGAGCAGCCGTAGCGGCGCTGAGGATGCTTGCGGCGGCGCTGGAGGCTAAAGGTTTCGAGGTGGTGCGGGCGCCTTTCGGCTGGTACAAGCGCTTCACTATAGCGTGCGTGGGCCACCCTCTCGCCGAGCTATCGAGGACGATAAGGCCGAGCGAAGAGGCTGAAGAGTACGCCGTCTTGACGCCTGAAGGCGAGGTAATCCCGCTCAAGAGCTTCGATCTCGCCTCGGCGCCCGAAGACTTCCAGCAGCTCGTGCGGCGCGAAGTGCACGGCGAAGGGGGAGGAGGGGGAGGGGAGCCGCGCTACCTCGACTTCTGCAAGAAGTTCGGCATCGATTGGGAGCCGTTCTCCGACCTCGGCCACATGCGCTACGGCCCTGAAGCTACCATAATGATCGACCTCCTGGCGGAGTACGCGTGGAGGTGCGCTACGTCCCTCGGCATCCCCGTCTTCCGGGTGAAAGGCACGAACATGTTCGACTTGAGCGTCCCCGCTGTAAAGCAGCACGCCGACCTCTTCGGCGATCGCCTCTACACGCTCGAGGTCGGTCAGAAGAAGCTGGTGCTGAGGTACGCGGCGTGCCACCAGCAGTTCGCAATGCTCAAGGACTGGAACATCAGCTACCGCCACCTGCCCTTCGGGGCCTTCGAGGTGGCCGACAGCTACAGGCTGGAGCAGCCGGGCGAGCTCACTCTCTGCTTCAGGCTTAGGAAGTTCCTGATGCCGGACCTCCACATACTGGCAAGGGACCTTGAGGAGGCGAAGGCGCTCTCGCTAAAGGTGCACGCGAAGATCTACGAGGAGGTGAGGAAGGTGGGGAGGGACTACGTTTCCATCTACAACCTCACGCGAAGCTTCCTCGCCGAGAACAGGGAGTACCTGGCTAAGCTCGCGGCGATGGAGGGGAAACCCGTGCTGCTCCACTTCGTGCCTGAGGGCAAGTACTACTGGGTGATCAACGTCGAGTACAACGTGATCGACCAGCTGGGCAGGCCCCGCGAGATAGGTACGTTCCAGATCGACGTTGGCAACGCGGAGCGCTTCGGCATAACCTACGTTGACGAGAGTGGCGCCAAGAAACACCCGGTGATCATCCACACGGCTCTCATCGGCTCGCTCGAGCGGTACCTGTACTTGCTCCTCGACACGGCCGCGAGAGAGGAGTCTAGAGGCGGGAAGCCCAGCCTTCCGCTCTGGCTGTCGCCCATTCAGGTCAGGGTTGTGCCCGTCTCGGGGGACCAGCTCGGGAAGGCGCTCGAGGTGGCGGAGAAGCTCAACGCGGCCGGGGTGAGGGCCGATGTCGACGATCGAGAAGAAAGCGTCGCGAAGCGCGTGAGAGATGCCGAGGTGAAGTGGATACCCTACGTGGTGGTTGTAGGTCCCCGCGAAGCGGAGAAAGGGGTTTTGAGCGTCAGGAGGCGCGAGGGCGGTGTGAGCGAGATGACGCTCGAGGGGTTGCTCGCCGAGATCGAGAACAAGCTGGAGGGGTACCCGCGCTCTCCCCTTCCGATGCCGCTGAGGGTCTCCGCGAGGCCCGGCTACTGAGTGGGCAGCGTGTCTCTGAGGCTGTCGCTGAGGGAGCTGCTTTACGAGAAGGTTAGGCTCAGGGAGGAGCTCTCCGCTAGGCTAGGCCACGAGCGAGCAGCGAGGGCTGGGAGTGACTACCACGCGCGGAAACCGCCGGTTCACTGCGGCGCGACTGTGCACAGCGTCCTCGGCTGCACGTACAGGTGCGCGTACTGCTACCTACCCGACATGGGCATCAGCTTCGCGAAAGCCCAACCCTACGGTTTGAACGGAGAAGAGATGGCATTAGCCCTCCTCTGCAACCCCTTCTTCCTGCCCGGCCGGTTAGGCACGTACATAGCCTTCGGCAGCCTGGGGGAGCCGCTCCACGAGGTCGGCGCTTCGAGGACCATGGAGTACGCGGAGGCGTTTTCCAGGCTCCTCCATAACCCCATGCAGCTTTCCACGAAAGCCGCAGTGGGCGAGCAGGTTGCCGCCAGGCTGGCGAAGCTCGAAACGCCGCTCAACCCGCTCGTAACGATCGTGACCCTGAAGGCCAGCTCAAAGCTCGAGCCGGGGGCTCCCAGCCCCTGGGAGCGTTTGGAGAGTGTGAGATCGCTCAGGATGGCTGGTTTGCACCCCATGGTGTTCCTCCGCCCTCTCATACCTGGTTTCGAGGAGGATGCGCTGGAGATCGTGAAGGAAGCTAAACGCCGCGGTGCTGCCGCTGTGGTGCTCGGGAGTTTGCGGGTAACGCCCAGTATCGTAGCCCGCCTCAAGGCTGCCGGCGTGGACGTCTCGAGCATCCTGAGCGAAGTCGGAGACCGCCTCAAAAAAGGCGTGCAAGTGAGCGTACCCTTACACCAGACGAAGGAGGTAGTGGCAGAGGAGGCTAGGCGCACCGGGCTCACGCCGCTCTACAGTGCATGCTGCGCCAGCACCCTTAACGTGTACTTGAAAACAGGGCGGCGCGTACCCTGCCCCGGCCTCGACTTCATCGACGAGCGCTTTTGCGCTAAGTGCCCCGTAAGCTGCCGCAGCATCAAGGTCGAAATCGACCTCGAAGAGGTGAAGTGGGCGGCTAGAGAGCTCCTAGGCATCAGCGCGTTCTCCGTCGAGGAAGAAGGGTTCGAGCTTCGCCTTTCAGTCGAGAACTTGGAGAGAGCTTTGAGCCGCTTGAGGCGAAAGGTAGCGTATAAGACTCTCCTCGAGACAGCGTACAGGAGGAGGTTGAATGTCCGAAAGGCGTAATCCGCTTAGGAACCTGCTAAACAGGCTGATGTGGGATCGCAGCCTGAACCCGGGCGAATACGTCATCTATTTTGAATCCCGGGGAGCCGCTAGCGGCTTCGAGGTCGTGAAGGGCGATGAACTGGAAAAAGTGTACTTAAGGGGTTTCGAAGCTAGGATGGGAGGTAAAGTGAAGTACATCCCTTTCCACCGGGTGCTTGAGGTGCGGAACGAGGCTACCGGGGAAGTATTGTACCGCTCGCATAAAATGCCTTAAAATAGAAAAATTCGAAACTTTAGTAAATAGTATTTTTATATCCCTTTCTGGGCCATTAACAACAGGAGATCGACCAGCCTGTTGCTGAAGCCCCACTCGTTGTCGTACCACGCTATAACCTTGACCTTGTTGCTCTTGCCCCCCAGCACCATGCTCGCTTGCGCGTCGTAGATGGAGGAGTGCGGGTTGCCGATAATATCCGAGGAGACTATGGGCTCGTCGACGTACTCGAGGATACCCTTCAGGTAGGTTTCTGAAGCTTCCTTGAACGCCTTGTCCATCTCCTCCTTAGACACCTCCTTGCCCAGCTGGGCCACGAGGTCGACCACAGACGCGTCGGCGACGGGCACGCGCATCGCCATGCCGTCCATCTTACCCTTAACCTCGGGGATCACGAGGTGGAGCGCCCTCGCGGCGCCGGTGGTGGTCGGTATGATGTTGATGGCTGCAGCTCTAGCCCTCCTGAAGTCTTCTGGGTGGATTAGGTCGAGGACCCTCTGGTCGTTGGTGTAGGCGTGAACGGTTGTCATGAAGCCCCACTCGATCCCGAAGTTCTTGAGGAGGACGTAAACGATGGGGGCGAGGCAGTTGGTCGTGCACGAAGCGTTGGAGATGACTTCGTGCTTCTTGGGGTCGTACATCGTGTGGTTTACACCCATCACAATGGTTACGTCCGCGTTCTTCGAGGGTGCCGTCACAAGCACCTTCTTCGCTCCAGCTTTGATGTGGAGCGCGGCTTTCTCGCGGTCCGTAAACCTGCCCGTCGATTCCATCGCAACGTCAACGCCGAGGTCCTTCCACGGGAGCTTCTCGGGGTTCGGCTCGCTCAACACAAGGATCTCCCGCCCATCTACCACGATCTTGTTGTCCTTCACTTCCACCTTGTTGGGCAGCTTGCCGAAAACGGAGTCGTACTTGAGCAGGTAGGCGAGCATCTTGGGCGAGCCTATGTCGTTAACCGCTACAATCTCGTAGGTGTCGAAGAACTTCTCGTTCTTCAAAGCCGCCCTGAAGAACAGCCTACCGATCCTTCCGAAACCGTTTATAGCTAGTCGGTGCTTCATCGCGACCCCCACCTTCATCTGAGGTTTAAAGCTTTTCATTAAAGAAGCCGGGGGTGGGGCCTACAGCCCTTCAGTGCATCTCGAGTGCTTGTAGCTTACTTTCTACTAGGTCTAGGTACTGTAGGAAGCTTCAGAGAGCCACAACGGAGTCAGACCTGCCCGGTTTGCCATCACCTATCAGGCCTTTCGAGCGTCATCACTCGGTAAGTCTAGGGCCAACACTCCTTAAATACCTGACCTTCAGCAGTAACCCAATGAGCTTGGAGGCTTGGAGGGAGGTGGGGATCCGCATAATCGGCGACATCGTGCTGTCTCCCTCGCCGGGGAAGGCGATGAGGAAGTGGCGGGAGCAGTTCCGTGTCACGCAGACGGACCTGGCGAGCGCGATGGGTGTTTCCTCCTCTGTGATAAGCGATTACGAGAGCGGGCGGCGGCGCGCTCCTGGGACGAGGTTCCTACGCAAGTTCGTCGCCAGCTTGATAGAGATCGACGAGAGCAGAGGTGGCCACACGCTCAGGAGCTTAGCCACGCTCGTAGTCGGCTCTTCGAAGCTTCAGGAGGCCGTCCTTGATATGCGGGAGTTCGAAGAACCTATGGAGTCCAAAGAGTTCTGCGAGAGGATAAAAGCGGAGCTCGTTGTCGGCACGGGTAAGGAGCTTATACTTGGTTACACGGTTGTGGACAGCATGAAGCTGGTGGTCGAGGTACCGGCGATCGAGTACGTTAGGCTTTACGGCGCGACGACGCAGAGAGCAGCGATATTCACTGGCGTAGCATTTGGGCGGAGCCCGCTCGTGGCGGTGAAGGCGATGCAAGCTGGGATGGGCGGTCTCAGGCCTGCGCTCGTCGTGATGCAGGGCGTCGCGAAGGCGGACAAGCTGGCTGTAGCGATAGCCCAGCGGGAGGGGATCCCGCTCGCTATCTGCTCCATCCAGCGCGTTGAAGAGCTTCTCGAAGCCCTCCGAAGCATCTAGAGGGTGCGAGCGGCGGGAAACCTAACCGGTAAGGCGCCTGCCAACCCGAATTTGAAAAATAACGTTTCTCAAGCGTACGCGAGCTTTCCACTAGGCGAGTTCGAGCTTGCTCGACGGAGCGCTCTGTTTCTACTCCACTTTTACCCTGTAGGCCTTCTTGCGCGGTAGAGTGATCTCCAGGTAGCCTGATCGGAATGTTGCTTGGATCTTTTCGGTATCGATGTCCGGCGGCATCTCCAGCTCGAGCTTGTAGCCGGTGACTTCGCATCTCGCGTAGTAGGGTAGGTCGCACAGGCGCAGAGGCTCTCTCATGGAAGCCTTGACCACCAGCTTGTTCCCTATAACCGATACTTCCACAGATTCCTTGTCGACCTTCGGAAGATCCACTCTTACGAGGATCCTATCGCCGGCGTCGATCACCTCGTAGAGGGGTTCTACCTCCCCCCTTTCGGCATCTACCACAGGCTCGAAGAATCTCTCTACTTCCCTCATCAACCTCCTCAGCTCACGCCTGAGCTCCCTGAAGCTTTCTTCGAACCACTCCTCCATGCTGACCACCTACACGTACATGGCGGGGACCGTGAACTCGTACGCTTTACCGGTCTCGCGCATCGCTTCCATTGTTCTCTTCATAGTTTCGCGGAGCCTTGCTCTGATCTCCTCCTCCTGCTCGAGGAGGGGTTCGACGCTGACCTTCAAGCCGACTAGAGGGTCTAGCGCGGTGAGCACGGCAGCGGCGGCTCCTGGGTCCGGGTAGTTGAGGAAGGATTCAGCGAGCAGAGCTATACCCTTCATGGATCTCATGTAGCACTCCTTAAGGATGAGAGCGTAGGGACCAGATACGAACCCCTCCCTGAACAGGTTGAAGCCGCTCTTCTCCAAGAGCTCCACATCGTCTCTCGTCACGCCGGCCCCGTACACGGCTGGCTTCTCTAGTTTCATCCTTTGAGGGGATGGCACGCCGCCGAGCAGCAGCAGCCGCCCAACTCCCTTCGAGCGACTCCACTCCACTAGGTGCTGAGCGAAAGCGTAGATGCCTCTCGCCCCGATCGCGACCTCGCTGACAAGTAATAGGATTTCCTTCCCGCCAGCGGGAATGCGGTGTACCCTCATGACAGGGTAGGGTTGCGCCTCGTGGTAGAGGAGGACGGGCGGGAGGTGCGGCGAGTCCAGGTACGCTACCATCTCGGCGTTGAGCGTTCTGACGAGGTACGTGGACGCTATCAGCCCTACGAGCCCTACATCGGGCATGCCGACGACGAGGTAGTCGGCTTGCGGCACATCTTTCAGTTCGTATACGCTCCAATCTTTCATCGTCTTGCGTTCCAGCGCGGGGAAATAAGTTCTGCGGTGCGCGTTGCTTACACGGAAGCTTGCAGACGGGAATGATGGTGCGGCTGCAGGAATGGAAGCGAGCTAAGTGAACGATAAGCTGAATCGGCGAGCGCGTTTTCTCCACAATATTGTGGAGAAAAAAAGAATAAAAATAAATTTAAAACTGCTACTTGCTGTACTTTTTCAATTCCTCGATGACGGGTAGAGAGCCTTTGCTGAGGAACTCCATCAGAGCGCCGCCGCCCGTGCTTACGTGCGAGACCTTGTTTGTGTAGCCGAACTTCGCCGCTGCTGCGATCGTGTGCCCCCCGCCGATCACGCTGAAGGCCTTGGACTTTGCGATTGCCTCGAAGACCTTCCTGGTGCCGAGAGCGAACTCCTCAACCTCGAAGACGCCCATCGGCCCGTTCATGACCAAGCTCTTCGCGCCGGCGATTATTTTCTCGTACTGGCTCAAGGTCTTCAAGCCAACGTCTTTGATCAAGTACTGAGTCGGCAGCTGGTTAACGCCCACCTCCTTTCTCTTACCGTCCACGTCCACCGCGAGGTCTTCTGGAAGGATTATCCTACCGCTGAACCGGTTGAGGACGTCCTTGAAGCGGGGGAGCAGCTCCATGAAGCCTTTCTCCTCCAGCACCTTCATGTTCGGTTCGCCTAGGTCGTAACCCTTCGCGGCGAGGAACAGGTTCGCGACGAGTCCGCCGGTCAGCACGTAGTCGGCAATTCCCTGGCCAAGCACGGCTTCTGAGATATCGGCCGCGTCTTCGGCCTTCGCGCCTCCCAGGATGTAGACGCAGGGTCTCTCCGGCTTCGCCCGGACCTTAGCCAGCGCGCGTAGCTCCTTCTCGAGCACTCTCCCCGCAACCACGTGCTTGGCGACAGGCATGAAGCCGACCAGAGAGGCGTGCGCCCTGTGCGCGGCTGCGAAAGCGTCTACCGCGAAAACGTCCACGTAGGGTGCGAGGTTCTGGACGAGCTCGGTTTTCGCGTGCTCCTCGGCTGTCGCGCTTTTGGTCTCCTTATCCCACATCCTCACATTCTCCAGCAGGAGGACATCCCCTTCTCGCAGAGAAGCGATGGCCGACTTGGCTTTCTCCCCGAATATATCGTCTACGAACTGCACCTTCTTGCCCAGTATTCGGCCCATGATCTCGGCGTGTTCGCGGAGACTTGTGAAGTCAGGGTCGCCCTTGCGCCCCTGGTGCGCAAGCACCACGACCTTGGCCTTCTTGGAGACGAGCTCCCCGATCGTCTGTTCCGTGTGCTCGCGTATCCTGCTGTCGTCGAGGATGCGTTTCGTGGCCGGGTCGATGGGGGAGTTGACGTCGACCCGCACAAAAACCCTCTTCCCGGAAACATCAACGTCGTCCAGGGTTTTTATCCCGTACTCCGCTAGCATGCTCTCGACCGGAGGGCTCAGGTGTAAGTTGTTATATAAACATCTCCTTTAGTAACTTTAGCGCGCGCCACACTGTTACCCCGCGCTTAGTGCAAGGTTATGGTTTTCTTTCTTTGTTAACTGGTAACACTCTGCTCGCTGTGAGTGCGAAGCTGAGCACTTTCGCTCGCGCTGGCACCCCTCCACTTCTCTTGCTAGGATGTTCATGGCGGCGCGCGCTTATTTTTTAGTTAAAAAATACTTTCAGCCTGCATTGAGGGTTGTTTAACTCCTTGCGGCACCGGAGGCTCGTGGAGCCAGAGGTTGTCGTGGTGCTTAAGGGGAGGCGGTACTGGTACGGGGGCGAGGAGCTTCTCCTCTTCGTCTAGCTCCCCTCGTGGTAGTTAACCGCGCTATCCTGATACCTGCGACCAGCGGAGGGCTATGAGCGCGAGAATGGTTGGGGAGCCGAGGGTGGAGCTTTCAAGGGCGGCGCTGCACCTCGCCCTAGCGAGGAGCTTCGAACTGCCGGAAGCCGAGAGGGGCTTTTTGCGGCGCAGCGGCTTTCGGCAGGTTCCAAGTGGCTGCGTTCAAGCTGCGGAGGGTGGCGTGGAGGGGGTTCTTGAAGCTGAGCGCCGCGAGCGCGGAAGTAGCGTGGAGTCGGTTGCGGCGAAGGTGACGTTCGAGCAGAAAGGGTCTTGGTTCGACCTAACCGAAATCGCTGAAACGCGGCTCGGGGCGCGCAACTTTAAAGCGGTTACCCAGGGGGCGCCACTCTGGAGAGCGCGAGCGTAGCCTCGATGGTGGCTGATAGCAGCAGGAGGGCTGCGGCTAGCGTGAGGAGAGCCAGCGTTGTTTCCAAGGTTAACGGTCTTCTCTGGAGCAGGGCGAAACTCAGCCAGGCGCTTTCGGTTAAGGCGATAGCGTACGCGAGCAGGTAGAGCCACGTTGAAGGTGTGGTTAGGAAGGAGAGCAAGAGGATAGGCATGCTTTTCGCTTCCATGTACGCTACCGCCCTTATCGTTAAACCGGTTGAGAAGGCTACGTAAGCGGCGAAGAGGGGTCCTAGCAGGGGTGCGCTCAGTTCGAGCAGCGTGTACGCGTTGTACGAGAAAACCTGGTAAACAACCTCGTCGAAAGGCTTGTTCGAAGTGAAGCTTTCTATCGCGGACCTGTACTGGGAGTAGCGCTCTCTCAGCACGTCGATAGGGGCCGGTAGGCTTGCACCGGCGATGATCGTGGCCAACAGCAGAGCCAGCATAACCGGGTAGTTCTTCGCGCGCAGCTCAAGCGGGGCTAGCTCCTTCACGGCTTCTCCCAAGCCGCATCGCCTGGAGGCTTATAGTGTTTGCGCAGCCTGAGAGCGGGTAGGCGCGCAAGCGCGAGCATCCCTAAAATAAGGCCTAGGAGAACCCTCCCATCGATAAACGATGAAGTTTTCGATGAAAGTCGGAATTGCCGGCTACGGTGCCTACGTGCCGATCTACAGGATTGAGGGATCCGAAGTGGCGAGGATCTGGGGTAGTGGCGACGAGGAACCCATCAAGGAGAAAAGCGTGCCGGGTTTGGACGAGGATTCGCTGACGATGGCTTTCGAGGCCGCTAGGGGGGCTCTCGAGATGGCTGGGGTGGAGCGCAGCGAGGTTGGCGCCGTGCTCGTCGGCTCGGAGTCGCCGCCCTACGCGGTGAAACCGTCAGCCACCGTGATCGCTGAGGCCCTTGGTCTCACGCCGAGGGTTGTCGCGATCGACATGGAGTTCGCGTGCAAAGCCGGCACGACCGCCATGATCCTAGCGGCCGGTCTCATCGCAGGCGGGGCGATCAAGCACGGGCTAGCGATAGGGACGGACAACGCGCAGGCGAGGCCGGGCGACGAGCTCGAGTACACAGCTGGCGCTGGAGCAGCAGCTTATCTCCTGTCGGGTGACAGCAACAGGTTCCTGGCGGTGATCGAACACGCGTACTCCTACGTTACCGACACGCCAGACTTCTGGCGCCGGGAGGGCGAGCGGTACCCGCGGCACGCGTACAGGTTCACGGGGGCACCCGCCTACTTCGGCCACATAGTCGGCGCAGCGAAGGGGTTGATGGAGGAGGCTGGCTTGAAGCCCACCGATTTCGACTACGCGGTCTTCCACCAGCCGAACGTGAAGTTCCCGCTGAGGGCGGCCCAGATGCTCGGGTTTAAGCCGGAGCAGGTGAAGCCCGGGCTGCTGAGCGGCGAGATCGGGAACACGTACGCGGCCGCCTCGCTCATCGGCTTGGCTAGGGTCCTCGACGCGGCGAAACCGAACCAGAGGATCCTCGTCGTCTCGTTCGGTAGCGGCGCCGGTTCCGACGCGATAAGCCTAGTGACGACCGACAAAGTCGGAAGCAAGAGAAGCTCGTTGGAACGCTTCCTCTCCAGGAAGGTGTACGTGGATTACGGGCTTTACGCGAAGATGAAAGGTATCCTGAGGGTGGCTTAGCATGAAGCGGGTGTTTGTTATAGGAGCTGGTGCGACGAAGATCGGCGAGCACTGGGACAAGTCGCTGAGAGAGCTGGCTGTCGAGGCGTTGCTCGCCGCGGTGAGGGACGCTGGGATCGACAAGCGCGAGGTGCAGGCCCTCTACGTGGGCAACATGATGTCGGGCGAACTGCAAGGTCAAGAGCACCTCGGCACGCTGGTGGCTACGTGGGCCGGCATGGCCGGCGTCGCTGCCTTCAAGGTTGAAGCGGCGTGCGCCAGCGGGGGAGCCGCGCTGCACCAAGCGTACTTAGCGGCGGCTTCGGGCCTCTACGACTGCGTGGCTGTCGTGGGCGTCGAGAAGATGACGGATGCGCTGCCCAACGACGTCACGTCGGCGCTGCTCACGGCAGAGGACCAGGATTACGTCGTTTTCGCAGGGGCGACGTTCGTTGGGTTGAACGCGCTGGCGTACAGGATGTACCTGTCGAGGTACGGGGTTAAGCAGGAGGACGTAGCGCGCTTCGCCGTCCACTGCCACAAGATGGCCGTCAACAACCCCTACGCGCAGTTCCGGCGGGAGGTCACCCTCGAGGAAGTTATGAGCTCGCCGCTTATCGCGGACCCGATCAGGCTACTCGAGTGCGCGCCTGTGGGCGACGGAGCGGCGGCGCTCGTCCTGTGCAACGAGGACTTTCTTAAGAGGAACCCGCGCGATGTGCTGGTCGAGATAGCGGGGGGTGCGGTGGCGACGGATATCTTGAGCGTCCACGAGAGGAAAGACCCTCTGGCGATGGCTGGATTCCGGAAAGCGGCCGGAGAGGCGATGAAGAGAGCTGGGATCGAAACCAAGGACGTTGACGTGCTAGAGGTGCACGACGCTTTCACGGTGCTCGGCATTCTCACCTTGGAGGCTCTCGGCTACGCGCCACCGGGCAAGGGTTGGCAGCTGGTTGCGGACGGGGAGCTCGAGCCGGGCGGCAGGATCCCGACGAACACGATGGGTGGGCTTAAGGCGAGAGGGCATCCTGTTGGCGGCACTGGAGTCTACCAGGTGTTCGATATCGTGAGGCAGTTGAGGGGCGAGGCCGGGGCCAACCAAGTGGAAGGAGCGGAGATCGGCCTGGCGCAAAACTTAGGTGGTGTTGCGGGGACAGTTGCCGTTCACGTCATGAGGAGGGTGAGGTAGATGGTGTGGGCCGAAAGCATACCTCGGGCTTGGAGGGAGAGAGTGAAAAAGTACAGGCTGCTCGGCGGCAAGTGCCCCTCTTGCGGGAGCGTGGTCTATCCGTACAGGCAGGTTTGCCCCTACTGCGGCAGCGAGGTTTTGCAGCCGGTCGAGCTGCCGAGGAGGGGCAGGGTCATCAGCTACACGGTTGTCAGGCACCCACCCAGCGACTTCGTGGGGAAGGAGCCGTACGTAGTGGCTATCGTCGAGCTGGAAGGTGGAGCGCGTGTCCTAGCGCAGCTCACGGATGTGAAGCCCGAGGAGGTTAGGGAGGGGATGGAGGTCGAAGCGGTGTTCAGGAGGTACAGGGAGCAGTCGCCCAACGGCGTTATCGAGTACGGCATCAAGTTCAGGCCCGTCTAGAATTCTGCGATTAGGTATCAGATAACTTTTAGACGTTTTTATAGCGAGCTAGGAAGAAGCCGGTGGTTCTGTGCAAGTGCGGGAAGAGCCTGCGCACCCGCGAGCTGCAAGAGAAACCGGTGTAGCCGTTTTCACCGATCATGCCGCTCGGATCCAAGCGCTCGGGTTGCAGTGCGGCGTCCACAACTTTCTCCCCTTCCTCGCTCAATAGTGAGCATGTGGAGTAGACGAGAAGGCCTCCGCTCTCTAGGTGTTGGAGGGAGTTCTTCAGCAAGCTTGTTTGGAGCTTTGTGTAGCGGTCTACATCCGGCTCCTCCCAGAGCGCAAGCCTGAGCGCGGGGTCGCTGGCAATGGCCCCGCTGTTCGTACAGGGCGCGTCGAGGAGCACTCTTTCGAACTTCCAAGCGAGCTTTAGCGACGCAGAATCCGCAACTACAATGTGGACGTTCCTCACCCCCAGCTTTGATAGCAGCTCTTTCATCTCTTCAACCCTACCCCTAGACGCATCGACCGCGACAACCTCCGCCTCGTTGCCGGCCAGCTGCTGGATCAGGGACGTCTTCACGCCCGGAGCTGCCGCGGCGTCAAGCACTCGGAGGCCGGCACGGGGTTCGAGCGCGTGCGCGACAGCGGCGCTCCCTTTATCCTGGATGATCAACAGCCCTCTCTCAGCGAGCTTTAATGCCTCGAAAGGAGGGTCTTCAACGCCCACGAGCTCTAGCAGCTCTGGGAAATCCCTGTCTTCCCTAACGGTCGCCACTTTCTCCAGGGCTTTGCTGACCTTTTGGACGCTCGTCTTCAGCTCGTTGACCCTCACCCAAACGGTGCGCCTCGAGCACGCTCTGACCAGCCTCTCAACCTCACTCAGCTGTAATCTCTCGGCGAGTTTTCTCACAAGCCACGGGGGGAAAGAGTGGGCGATCGCGATCCTCTCTTGAGGGGGTAGGCGCGCTAAAGCCGAGTGGAAGGCTTCTAGGTTTCGACGCGTGAGCAGCGACTTGATCTTACCGCTAAGCAACCCGCTTTCCACGCGCGCAAGGGCGTGCGCTCCGCTGGAAACCGCCAGAGCGTAAGCTACGCGGAACGCGCACTTGCGCCTCAGCGGCAGCCGCCCCGCCCCGTTGAGTTTTAGCAGGAAATCGGCTTCCGCGAACTTTAGCAGCGCTTTCCTAGCCATCTCGAAAGCACCCTCTTCCCTCTTCCCAACTCTCTTCACCGCTTCCAGGAAGGCGCTTTCTAGCGACAGCTTACGCCGCTCCACGAGCTCGAGCGTTAGCGCAGCGATCCTGAAAGCCGTCGGCGAAAGGCTTGTTTCCATGGTTGAGCGAGTTGCGCTAAGGCAGGAAGCTTTTGAGGAAGAAGCTGAGGTAAAGGAGCAGAGAGGCGGCGAGGAAACCTCTCTCCCTGGAGGTTCTGCAGAAAACCGATACAGCCGCGGTGAGCAGGCCGAGGGTTAAGGCTTGGAGTAGGCGGAGCAAGAGGGCTAAGACGAGCATCATCGTGTACGATACATTAGGGTAGTTCCACCCGGTTAAGGCGAGCTGGACGAGCATGTAAGCGTAGAGCGGCAGCTGGGACACAGCTACGCCTGTGGCGAGACCTAAAGGCGGCCATCTCGACCCGGAGATCAAGTACGAAACCAGAGCGATGAAGGCGGTTGACGCTAGGAAACTGACTACGTACTCCAGCACTAGGAGAACCTCCGGGTGGAGCGTTAACGCTAGGATGCTCCTGGGAAAGAGGAGCGGTACCTGCTCGACCTCTATCAGCTTTAGCGGGAGCCGGGTGGCGAGAGTCGTGGAGATCCCCACCGAAAGGCTTAGGATCAGAGCCAGAGCGCTCAGGGACGTGTTCCTGTAGAACGGTACGAAAAGCTGCTGTGGAGCAAGGATCGAGAGAATGTACTTGTCGAGGAGCACCGCGTACGGCTTCCTCGCGGCTAGAGCCCTCTTGATGGCCTCGTCCCCCTCCCTCATGGCCTTGTAGAGGGCGTGCCCCTTGCTCGTCAAAATGTACCTTCTCGATTCGTCCTTGTCCACGAAGCCTTTCAAGCCGTCCAAGTTGTAGTAAAGCGCTCCCACGCTCGTTCCCAGCTCCCGCTTAAGCTCCGAGAAAGGCATCGCCCCGCGCTCAGCCAGCAGCTCGATTATCTTCCGCTTCACGGGGTTTCCGAACACGGTGTAAACCTCTTCGAAGTTTAGGGAATCGGCGCCCTCGCCGGAAGGCATCGCGCCTAAGCCCTCATGCCTCCTATAAGGGTGTCGGCGAGCGAGCGCGTGTGCACCCACATCTCGCCCTTCATCCTGGCGTCCGAGCGCCCCTGTAGGGGTACTCATGGGCTCCGCGCCTCGCGTGCTTCACAGCCTCTTCAGCCCCGCGCGCTGGTGCCCGCGGGGGAGTTTCCCCAGAGGGGGTGCCTCCCCCCGGGGAACGGGGTTACTGCGCTCTAGCAGCTGGCGGTTAAAGCAGCCTCCTCGGGTGCTGTTTCAGCCAGCCGTCGGAGTTCACATACGTCTCGCCACTACGCGCTACTTCAACGCTCAGCGGGCGGGGGATTTCGAGCTCAGGGGCTCGGGGCTCCAGCCTCTTCACCGCTTGCGCCATTACCGCGTCTTCCCGCGGCTCACGGCTTGAAAAGCAAGGCAGGAGCTTAAAAAGTTTTCCTAGAGTAGAATGAAAGTAAAATTTTCTAATCGAAAAGTTAAAGAAAAAGATAAAGAATACTCTTACGCAGCTAGGCTGGCGAAAGAACGGAGCACACTAAAGAACAGCGCGCGAGCGAGCACGGAGGAAGGGATATTAAGTGTCTTTCGCACGCTAACTTGCGGAGCTCATGCTGTGCTACAGCATGCTTTACGATGGTTCGCCGAACAGCTTGGATAGGTTGAGACAGCTACCGAAGGTAGCGCTCGAGGTGCTGTTGCCATCGAGTGTACTGCTAACTCTCAGCGTCCCCGAGATCGCCGATCCTCTTCTGGACGAGGGAGCGGAGGTCGTGGCGGTTAAGTTGGTCGATGGGCCGGAGAAGTCGGGGGTCGAGGGTATCGAGAGAGCGGTGATAGTGGCCGACGAGCTCGGTGCTGAGCTGGTTGTGGTCCCTGTAGAGGCTTCCAGCGCGGCAGAAACGCTGAGCAGCTTGGATGAGGCTTTCAACCTGATAGTGGCTTACTCCAAGAGGGTGGCGCTCGAACCAACTCGCGAAGCTCTTCCGAAGGCTGTCGAGTTCATGAGGGGCTTCCTAGGGGGTGTGTTCAAGCTTTCGATCTCTCCCTCCTACGGCTCCACGACGGAGGAGGTGCTGGCTCTGTCCCTGACGCACTTCGGTCAGCTGGCGGCTGTTAAGCTGGCTGGTTTCACGCGAGAGGGGAAAGTGACTAGAGTTTCCGGGGCAAGGGGGTTGAACGCTTTCGCGGTCATAAAGGAGCTGGTGGAAAGGGGCTACGACAGCTACTTCGTGCTTGATTACGAGGCGAAAGGTCTCGTACTACCTCCTGAGGCTGTTAGAAGCGACTGCGACCTTCTGGCTCAGTACATCCGCTCCCTTCTCGAGAAAGTCTAGGAGGTTTCAGTAGCTCCTGCTTCTTTGCTTCAGAAGCGCTGAGCATGACCCAGCCGATCCACGCGGAAAAGAAGACAGCGAACGCCATGATGGCGGCTATAGGGAGCGCTACAACCCACCACGTCCACGCTGATTGACCGAATGATGCGGTTAAAGCTTTAACCCAGGCGATGAAGGATAACGCGTAGAACGCGCCGAAGCCGAGCGAAGCTATCAGTATCGTGAGACCGAGCTCCCTCCCCCTCACGGGCAGCCCCTTTCCGCGGGGAGAAAAACTTTATGCGATCTTCAGCTTCGGGCGCTATGGCAAAATTCGAGGAACGAAAACACCTTCGCTTCTCGCTCGGGCTTCGGGGGTGGAAGAGAAGCTGAAGCGGTCGCATAGCATTGACTTGCCCGCTATGAGCGCAGCAGAGTGCTCGGGTAAGAGCAACAATGCTTATTTGAACGAGGGACGACGGGTCCCCGAAGAGGTTGCTGGACGTTAGGTGATCGGGCGTTGCCGCGGCTGGCTAGAGCGGCTAGGAAGCTGGCGTCGGCGTTAGGCGTCTATAGGCTGTATGAAAAGGTTCTGGAGTCGGAAGTATTGAGTGACGGCAGGATCCCTTCGCACGTTGCGGTGATTCTCGACGGTAACAGGAGGTGGGCGAGGGAGGAGGGGGTGCCCATTGAAGCGGGTTACAAGGAGGGTGCCCGACGGGTGGAGGATTTCCTCAAATGGTGCTACGATGCGGGTGTTAAGACTGTCACGCTATACGCTCTCTCTACAGAGAACGTCTCGCGGAGAAGCCCCGAGGAGATCCAAGTCCTCCTGGGTATTCTCCGCGAGTACCTGAGGAGGGAGCTCCAAGAAGGAGAGCTGATGAAGAGGAAGGTTAAGGTAAAGGCCATAGGCTTCCTCGAGCTTCTCCCAGCCGACATCGTAGCTGGAGTTAGGGAACTCGAAAAGAGGACGGAGAGCTTCTCGGAAAGATTTCTAAACATAGCTTTAGCGTATGGTGGTCGCGCCGAAATAGTGGATGCCGCGAGGAGGATAGCGGGAGACGTGCTAGCGGGAGCTCTGAGAATCGAAGATATAGATGAAAAAACTTTTGAAAAATATCTTCAAACCTCGCACCTACCTAACCCGCACCCAGATTTAGTGATACGCACGAGCGGTGAGCTACGGATTAGCAACTTCCTGCTCTGGCAGATAGCCTACTCCGAGCTGGTTTTCCTCGATGTCTACTGGCCCGAGTTCAGGAGGATAGATTTCCTGAGAGCTTTGAGGACGTACCAGAGGAGAAGCCGACGCTTTGGGGCGTGAAGGCGGGGGTACGAGGACACCGCGGCCGCGCTTTCCCTTAGTACGTAACGGCGTCGTTATATATTTAAGAGCGGAATAAGAGGTACCTTTGGGTAAGCATGTCATACGACTTGCTAAGCTTCACGAGCTTTACGGATTTTGTGGAGTACTTAGATGGCCAGATAGGGCAGCTCAAATCTAAAATAGAATTTTTGGAAAAGAGATACGAAACTTTGAAGAGCAAGGCAGATAAGGTCAGGAAACTCGAAACGATACTTAGCAAGCTCGTTGGAGAGCAAATCAGAGCGATCAACGAAGTCGATTTCATGGGGATTAGGGTGGTAGTCAGCGCTCGAGCGCTCGACGAGCTTGTAGCCGTGGAGGAGACATTGGCTGCGCTCAAGGATACCCTAGCTGCTTTAACGAGGGTTAGAGAAGTTGTTTCCAGCCTTGCGAAGGAAACCGAAGTGGAGAAAGGTGGGTTGAGCCTGATTGTGCAGACTATAAACGGAATACCGGTGAAGCTGCTCTTCAAAGAAAGCGAGTAGTATGAGGAACACCCTCGCGGCCGCGCTGGCGCTCCTAACCGCTTTTGTTCTGTCTGCGGGCGCTCAACCCAGCCTGGTTGCGCTCGAGCCTGAATCCGAGATCCAGGGGTTGGCGGTTGGTAGCGGCCGTCTCGCTGCCGCGTTCGCTAACGGCACAGTCGCGGTTTACGAGCTGCCTTCTCTGGCTGTGCGGTTTTTGGAACGGTGGGATTTTGCTACAGCGAAGCTCGTTGGCTTTGGCACGCTGGAGGACGGGTTGTTTGGTTTTGTGTTGAGCAATGGAACGGTGCTAGCATTAGATCCAGCGAGCGGTAAGGTCGCTTGGAGAGCGAGCATAACGGGTGGACGCTTAGAGCGCGCGGTGGTTAAGAGGCGGTGGGTTATCGCCATCTCGAAGTACAGCTACCTAGCTGAGAAGGGTAGCGTGGAACTGGATAGGGTTTTGGTCTTCGACGCGAGGCTCAAAGCAGCGACTTTCAAGATCGATAGGGGTTCAGATATCCGGCTGGTTTACGCGTTCGATATCAAGGTCTCCGGCAACCTGCTGCTGCTAGTCGGAATCGATACGACCTGTGAGATATGCAAGCTTACCGATACGTACGTCGTCGTCTACAACCTCTCGACATTCGAGAAAGTGTTTGCCGAGAGAGTTGGTGAGTGCAAAGCTGACTTGAACGGCCGAACACTCATTGTCGCCCGAGCGGAGGACGGTAACGGCTTCCTGTACGATGTGCTCACCGGCGCCCGTTGGCAGTTCAGCGTGAACGCCAAGGTTCTCGACGCAAGGGCGAGAAGCGGAGAAGGCTACGTGCTGGCGCAGCAATCGAGCGGGGAGGTCGAGCTTTACCGGGTTCGCGCCCAAAGTACCGTGAGGGTTGGAGCCTACCCCGAAGGACACGCGATAGCGTTCCTCAATGGAACGCCGCTAGTCGCGGGGACAGCGTCGGTTTACGTGGACGGCCAGAGGCTAAGCCCCACAGGGTGGAGACCCCCCTGGAAGCCTAGCTTTGTTTTCGAGAGCGAAGAAGGAGTTGCAATCCTGTATGGTCGGTGGCTGGCGCTCTACGTAAGCTTAGCGAGCGCGGCGCAGGGCGGCTCCGGGGCGATGGCTGTTGTTACAGTTGTAACGGAGGCGGGAGCCACGGTGGAAGTGCAGCCCTTAGGGGTATTGGCTGTTGCTAACAGTTCAGGCGTTGCTGTTTTAACTTTACCCGCCGGATCTTACGAAGTGAAAGCCTCGAAGAACGGTTTCCTACCAGCATCCGTTAGCGTCACCGTTGCGGCGGGAGATAGGAAGACCCTAAAGCTTGAGCTCGCTCCTCTGCAACCCTCGGAGTCCAAAGCCTCTCTATCGATCGTGGTTAAAGGTTTGCCGGCGAACAGCACTAGCGACCGCATGCTCGAAATAGTAGCAGATAACGGGAGCGTAATCGAAAGAGGGGTTCTGGGAAACCTCACACTCGAGATCACAGCACCAGGCGTCTATACTCTCCGCGTGCTCGCGGACGGGTGTACTCCGAGAAACGAAACCTTGCAGCTATCGCCTGGAGACCGAGCGTTAGTGACGATAGAGTGCAGAGGAGGGGACGCGCCTCCCGAGAATCCAGCCCAGAACTCCACAGTGCCCGTCGTGGCTCCCGCCAAGGCCAGCGAGTTGGCATCCAAGCTCGTCTCCTACGTTCAGATAAACGCCACCCGTTCACACCCGGAAATGAAGGATCTACCGCCATTGAGGGATATCGACGGGAGGGTTGTAGAGCTCGCTAAAGGCGTGAAGCTTCTAGTTTTCTTCTACACTAAATGCACCGGCTGTTCCCTTCTGGTACCCAAGCTGAAAGATCTAAACGCCGATGTGATTATGATCTCCCCCTCGAGCTACGACAGCGAGGCTTCTCTAAGGAGCTACAGCGAGCACGTCAACGCGAGCGGCTGGTACTGGGTTCTAGACGAAGGCGCCAAGCTGACAGCGCTATTCAACGTTTCAGCCTTTCCCACGGTCGTGCTTATAGAGGACGGGAGAGTAGCGTTCGTCGGGGTTGGAGCGGCAGAGGAGGCTCAGCAGCTGGCGGACATGGCCGCCATCTTGCTCGCTAGAATCGCCGATTGGCTGCTAGACCCGGCTGTTGCGGCGATAGTTCTAGGAGCTGCGCTCCTGCTCGTATCGGAAAGGAGGCGAGAAGGGTAGGGCGATAGGCTTTTTCGTCCCCCCAGCTTTTACTTGAGCTGCGAGCGCGCTACATTTAAAGAGGGTGGGTAATTAGAGCTGGGGTCCGTATGGGCGGCAAAAAGAGACCTACCATATCGCAGCTGGAAAAGCGGGTGATGAAGGAGCAAACCACCAAAGCCGGCAAGCAGGAGGAAGGCAGGCCGAAGTTGAAGGTTACTAGCGAAGGGGCATTGACTCAAGCGTCGATGGATGCCGTATACCGTGAGCTGGCAAAACAGCCTTACGTCACTCCTTATGTTGTCGCCAACATGTTCGGGTTGAAGTTGAGCGCGGCTAAGCGGGCTCTGCGGGAGCTCGAGTCTAGAGGTATGCTAAAGCTAGTCAGCGCGAACAGAAGAGTCAGAATATACGTTCCTGTGAAGGCGGCCAGCTAAGCGAGCGCGAGCAGAAAAGGTACTAGGAAGAATAGGCGCACGCGCTTCCACTTTTGAAGCGGAAGAGCTGTTAGCGCGATTTAAAAGCCGAAGAGGTCGGCCAGGCTCTTGGTGGAAATAGCACCTAGCTCTTTAACCCTCTTCTCTACCTCTTCTTTTTTCGCGTTTACAACCCCGGGTTCGGCGAGCGTTACCAATCCTTCGCTGATAAGTCTCCTCAACAAGCCCTCCGGGTCGTTCACGCCCAAGCTCTTCAAGTCCGCTACGAACCTTAACTCGCCGACGCTCCAGTACCTGCGCAGGTACTGGAGAGCAATCGCTAGATCTCTGTCCGCCGGGGCTCGCGACGGTGTCGTTTCCACCTCGGCTACAGCGGTTAAGCTTTCAGGATGTTCGGTCTCAACAGGCGGTCTTCCGACGCTCCGCTCCTCCTCCCTTTTTTCCTCCTTGACTTCTTCTCCCTCCTCTCCCAATAGGTACTTCAGCAGTGCACCCTGCTGCTCCCTAGCTCCCTTTTGGCGCTTTTCGCGCACTGTTTTCGGTTTCGGAGCTGCTGGCGCTTTAGGCCTTTTCACGGTGATCCTTCGAGGGATCGATATCTCCAGGTGCTCGTCAACAAGCTCGAGCTCCGGTGAAGCTTCTACTATACCCTTCCGCTTCAATTCCTCGAGGAGCAGGGAGAGGGTGACTAACCCCACGTCGTGCTCTTCCCCCCAACTTAGCAGATCCTCCCACGACATCGATTGCTTAGCCTTAACTTCCTCTTCGAGCTCTTTGAGCAGTTTCTCGTACTCGTCCATGGCTCACTCTTCCGGCTTTGAGGTTTCAGCCGATCCTTGCAGCGTGCTCGGAGCCACTAAAGCCACTAAACCTTTGCTGGCGAGCATCTGCAGGTAGGCTAGCAGCGAGGTCTGCGCTTCTCTCCGGTGGAGCTTGAAGCGCTCGGACACCTGATCGGCGATTTCGCTCACTGTTCTCTCGCCGTCTATGAGCTCCCACACAAAGCCTCCTATTCTATCGAGAACTATCTTCCTCTCGGTGGGCTCTTTGACAAAACCGCTAAAGAGACCGGGTTTCGAAGGCTCCAGCTTTATTGTGATCACAACCTCTCCTTTCTCGTTCTTCTCCCAGTTGACCGCTGGGTTTCTTATCGGCTTGCTGGCCAGAATAACCTCTAAGGGTATCGGCGGAGGCTCGCTCCGCTTCTCCCGCTTGAACAGCGGCACGTGTTTAAAGGTGGGACCACGTTAAATTTTTGCCGCCTCGCGTCTGCGCTCACATCAGGTGTGCGCGCTAAGTTTTTGTTGCGCGCGCCAGACGCAAGCTTACGGATATGTCGACAGCTGAGGAAGCACTGTTGCACCCGAGGCTGCTAGAGTTAGCCAGGAGGTACGGGTACAGCCGCTTCAACGATCTTCAGCTGAGAGCTTTCAAGGTCCTGAAGAGGAGAGCCAACGCAGTAATCGTTGCTCCCACAGGCTATGGCAAGACAGAGGCAGCTTTGTTCCCAGTGCTAAGCTCGATCCTCGATAGGGGGGAAGCGGGGCCAGGGGTTCGAGCGCTCTACGTAACCCCTCTTCGCGCGCTCAATAGGGATATTTTCCAAAGGATGAGTAGGCTCGCGGGCGATCTCGGCGTATCGCTCGAAGTGAGGCACGGCGATACCCCCCAGAGCGTTAGGAAGCGGATCGCCGAAAACCCGCCGCAAATCCTGATCACAACGCCGGAAACTCTCCAGTTCATACTCGTCAACCCGAAGCTAAGGGAAGCGCTCCGCGCGCTGGAGTGGGTGATCGTCGACGAGCTTCACGAGCTTATACCGAGCAAGCGAGGGCTTCAGCTCTCGATAGCTCTCGAGAGGCTGGAGGAGGCAAGCAAGCGGAACGTGTGCAGGGTCGGGCTTTCAGCAACCGTTAGGAACCCCGTAGCAGCCGGGCTTTTCCTAGCTGGTGGAAGGTACTTCGAGGTTATCGAAGCCTCGGGAGGGCGACAGTACGAGGTCGAGGTCGTGTACACAGGCACCTACGACGACGCGGAGGAAAGAGCTAGGTTGCTGGCTGAGCTCGCTCAGAAGCATGAGAGCGTGTTGGTTTTCACGAACACGCGTGACACAGCGGAAGCTTTAGGTGTCAGGTTGAGAAGGCTGTGCGGCGAGGCAGTGGCGGTGCATCACGGCTCTCTTTCTAGGGAGCAGAGAACGGAAGTGGAACACATGCTGAAGCAGGGTGGTTTGAGGTGCGTCATAGCCACTTCCAGCTTGGAGCTTGGCATCGACGTGGGCCACGTGAAGTACGTGGTGCAGTACATGTCCCCCCGCCAGGTCAACAGGCTCGTCCAGAGGGTGGGGCGGAGCGCGCACTTCCTCGGTGGGGTCGCTAGGGGTTGCATCGTGGCCTCCGACATTGACGACCTTCTCGAGTCCATTGTGATCGCAAGGAGAGCGAGGAGTGGCGACCTAGAGGACGCCGAGTTCGAAGAGCTGGCCTACGACGTACTCGCCCACCAGCTCGTCGGGCTCGTCTTGGAGCGCGGAGAGGTAAGCCTGGAGGAGGCGCATATAATAGTGACGAGAGCCTACCCTTACAGGAACCTCAAGCTCGGGCAGCTCAGGTCTCTAGCTGAATTCCTGGCGGGTATCAAGCTGCTCAGGTTGAGGGAGGGAAAACTATTGCACGGATCGCGTTGCATCAAGTACTACTTCGACGCGGCATCCACGATCCCCGATACGGAGACTTTCGAGGTTGTCGACATAACCGCGAGGAGGAAAGTGGGAGCGCTGGACGGCGATTTCGCCGCTTCATCGTTGAGCGAAGGTGGCAGGTTCGTTCTAGGCGGAAGAGCTTGGGAGGTAGTTAAGGTCGATTTGGAGGAAGGTAAGGTCTTCGTTTCCCCCTCCGATGAGCATGAGGCCGCTATCCCAGCTTGGATCGGCGAGGATCTTCCGGTGCCGTTCAAGGTGGCTAGGGAAGTTGGAGCTCTGAGGCGACGCCTGATATGCGAGCCGCTAAGCAAGCTGGCTGGGGATTACGGAGTAGGAGAGGAGCTGCTGGCAGCCGCTAGGGAGCATGTGGAAAAGCAGCTGCAGGCCGTGGGTATTGTGCCGAGCGATCGGGATGTGGTGGTGGAGGTGGGGAACAGGTTAGTCGTGATCCACGCGTGCTTAGGCACACGGGCTAACGCGCTTCTAGCCCTTCTGCTGAGTTACGCTCTCGCCAGGGCCGCCGGGGTCTCCTCGAAGTACTTCTTCGACGCCTACCGCGTTGCGCTCTCCCTCTCAAGGGACGTGGGCGCCAAGGAGCTTAAGGAACTTCTTACAGAAAAGTTGGAGAAGCTGCTCGCGGATGTCGGCAGCGCGGTAAGGAGCTCGAGCTTGTACCTTTGGAAGATGCTGCAGGTGTGCCAGAGGATGGGAGTTGTGGAAAAGGGCTCGAGGCTCAAGCTTCCGGTAAGAAAGCTGGCTGAGCTGTTCGAGGGTACCCCGCTCGACGACGAGGTCATCAAAGAGCTCTTGAGCACTCGCTTAGACCTCAACACCCTGAGAGAGCTCTCTGCGAGTTTGAAGCAGGGGCGCGTGCGGATGCACGTCGTGCGCGTGAAAGAGTTCTCTCCGATGGCTAAAAGCATGTTCGAGAAGCCTTACAGAGCGGGTGTTCTCGCTAAGGGGTTTGAGCAGCTTCTCGTGTTGGACACGATTAAAAAGCGGCTCGAGAGGTCGCACATGCTTCTCGTATGCCTCCACTGCTTAAAGTGGAGTAGAGAAGTTTTGGTGGGCGAGACCGGTGATGAGGTAAAATGCCCTGTTTGCGGTTCGAAAGTGATCGCAGCGCTCAACCCGTGGGATACCGATGCCGTGAAGCTGCTCGAAAAGTGGAGAAGGGGAGGGAAGCTGAGCGAAGAGGAGTTGCGGGTCGTTAGAAACGCGCAAAAGAGCGCCATCCTCGTCATGAGCTACGGTAGGAAGGCCCTGCTCTGCCTTGCAGGTAGAGGGGTGGGACCCACTGTAGCAGCTCGAATCCTGAGCTTGAGTAGGACGGAGGAGGATCTTCTAAGGGAGATAGCCAAAGCGGAAGCCGATTACCTGAGAACCCGAGAGTACTGGCACGATTCTCAGCACCTTCAACCCTCTCCCGCGTCGAACGGCAGGAAGTAGCGTTTTTCCCATTAACGTTTCGGGTTGCACGCGCGTCAACACGCAAGTGGGAGTGAGCACCTGTGGGCATTGGAGCGCGCAGCAGCTCCTAAAGGGTCGAGCGGGGTTCTGATAGGCGCCCAAAAGTGAAGGACACGGGCTCCGGGGATGCTCGAGAAAAATTTAAGAGGGATTCCTCGGGGCCAGGAGGGGGAAGTATGGAGTACGTGTATGCCAGCTTGCTGCTTCACTACGCTAAGCGCCCGATAAACGAGGACACCTTGAGAAAGGTCCTCGAAGCTGCAGGGATCGAAGTTGACGATGTGAGAGTAAAAGCCGTGGTAGCGGCGCTGAGCGGTGTTAACATCGACGAGGCTATAAAGAGCGCTAGCGTAGCTGTACCGGCGGCGGCAACGGCCGCACAACCTGTACAGCCTGCGGCGCAAGCAGCAGCGCCTAAGGAGGAGGCCGAAACCAAGAAGGAGGAGGAAAAGCCGAGCGAGGAGGAAGCCGTCGAAGGGTTAGCTGCGCTCTTCGGATAGAGCCTTCAGGTACGCTTCCAGCTTGCGCGGGTCTTCGCAGTACAGTCTAACTCTGCTCACTCCGCCACCGACGCTCACATGAGTTTTTACCCGCAGTTCTATGAACTTTCTCCGCGTATCCACCTTCATGCCGAGCGCTTTGATAGGAGCCTTTATGGGCGTTCGGCCTTCCAGTATCAACCCTCGATCGGTTACTAGGTAGAAAGAGGGGATCTCCAACCTCCCGCCAATGTGTTCAAGGTACTTCCCGCTAGCGTAGGTGATCGTGTACAACACTAAAGTCAGTAAACCGTAAAATAGCAGGAAAGTGAGGAATCGTTGAGCATTAGCGGAGAGGCTTAGCGGTCTGAGAAGGCTTCCCAAGCTCTGCAGCGCGCTCTCGCGTGCCGCCGGGACGAGTAGAACTAGCATGAACACAAAGGGGGCCAGGAGCTGCGGGAGTGTGGCTCTAACTTGTTCGTTCATTTCTCGGTTTAAATCTCGATCCTTGGTTTTCAGTTTGGCGATTTCCTCGCTGCTGACGGAGAGTAAAAGTTTGCCCGTTCTTACATACTCCAGGTCTCGGAAAATCGCGCGCGCGCTGCGCCCTGCGATCGCAAAGGTGACCGCTAGCATGGCGAAGATGTAGATGAGCATGAAAGTGCCTAAGTGCTCCGGAAAGTACGTGGACATGTAGGCGAAGAGCACCAGCAAGGCTACAGACACAAGCCAGTTGAAGCGTGAGTCCACACCACCTGCTTGGAGGTACGTGTTGAAAACTTTTTTGCAGTCAAGGGGGTTTGCGAAGCGTTAAAGCCGTCCTCGCTCCCGTCTCGACGCACCGAGCTAAATTTAAGCCTGGGGGTCCCCGGTGGCGCGCGCGCACCCACATCCCGCCTCTCCCGCGTTGACTAGGGAGAGGTCCCTCCTTCATAGCGCCGCTGCGTCGCCGCCCGCGGCGCTCCAGAGCGTCATGGGGTCGTCCACCGCTCCGCTCGGGGAAGCCCGAGGAGGCGGCTTCACCCTCCCCTCTTCAGCCCCGCGCGCTGGGACCCCCGGGAGAGCACTCGCGGGCGGTCCCGGGGGAACGGGGTTCGCGCTAGCGGAGATAGCAGGTTGAAGCTGGCGCGCTGCGCTAGGATAGCAGCGCCCTCGGATGCTTGTTGAGCCACTCTAACAGAGCTTTACGGAGTGCTTCGCTCTTCGCGATTTTGGCGTAGTTCAGCGCGAGCGCGAAGGTTGCCGCCCTATCTCTGTGCCACTCTAACCCGCAGCGGGGGCACTTGTAAACTCGGTGAGCCACCTCCACACCCCTCGCGCTGCACCTGGGGCAGTACTTGCCCGAAGCCCTCAAGGGTTTATACTCTGCCCCCTCATAGGCGCATAGGTTTCTAAGCCTTTTAATGACTCTCCTCAGTAGGCGTGCGGTCTCTGCGGTCACTTCGTCCACCAGCACTACAGCGCGAGCATCCGCGTTCTCCCGCACCGCCCTCCTGAGCCACGCGACCACGCTGTTTCTCCACTCCCTGTTTAGTCTCTTCTCTCTCGCGCATACTCTCCGGCGCAGTTCGCGCAAGCGGTCTGGAGTAGCGTAGAGCTCCCCGCCTTCCACCTCGCGCTTCTCGCCTAGCTCCTCGTAGGCTCTCTC
>Ga0080004_1105620_pt1 | contig 40427 bp, 32 predicted proteins | sample WasSprMetagenome_FD_69207 | JGI IMG/M metagenome (GOLD analysis project Ga0080004, IMG submission 69207) | Sulfidic aquatic microbial communities from Washburn Spring, Yellowstone National Park, USA - WS (SPADES assembly) (version 2) | ecosystem: Environmental > Aquatic > Thermal springs > Hot...
TTGGTGCTGACAGGGACAACGAGACCGTTGCAAAAATCTTCGACGAGAGAAACCTCGCAGTAAAAAGAGCAATTAAATATTTAATTAAATTAGCACACCGCGACGGCAAGACAGTTTCAATCTGTGGTCAGGCCCCAAGCCAGTACAGTGATTTCACAGAATTTTTAGTTCGTTGCGGCATAGACTCTATCTCAATTAATCCTGACGCTGCAGTCTTCACTCGTAAGCTTGTTGCAAGCGTAGAGCAACGTATAATGCTTGAGAAAGCCCTTGGACAAGTTAAAACCGATCCCGACTGGGACCTGCCCGACCCTGACGAGGAGTAATTTTTCAAAACCCGCTTTTCTCAATTCTCTTTAATTTTTCCCGGTTCTTGCTGTTAAAGCTAATAAGCCTGAGTAGGGATTCGCCTTGTCAAAATTGCGTAGGATGCTTGAAGCAAGATTTGAAATATAAAATAAGACTGAATACTAAGCTTGAGTGGAATGCGTTATGCTCTATGGAACAGTTAGAGAAAAGCGCGCGCGCTACCTTACTAAAGATCTGGAAGCAAAGCTTTATTCCATTATGAATGGAATTTTCTCCGAAGCTAGGAGCTTCTTCAACAGATACAATTTCACGGTAGACGAAGCGTCGCCTATGGAGGTTGAGGTCAGCGTGGACCCGTTGCTTTTAGGTACTGTCTTAGAAAATATGCTCCCAGAGCACGAGCGGGGTAATAAAGGTACATTCTATACGCCACCGAATGAAATAGGTTTTATGTGTAGAAGAGCTTCCACATGGCTGGGTATTGAGGAACGTGTAGAAGTTTTGCCTGATGGCTCAATGAGGTTTATAGATGGTTTATCTGAGTTTATGGCGCGCGCTACCGGGGATATACATGCACTTCATAATGTGGAGCTTAAACTTCTTGAAGGAGGGGGGCAGGCTTGGAATGATAATCTCGGACAGCTGACTTCAGACAGACTACGGGGTTGACTTCGGAAAATTCTTACTGGACAACTTTAAGGTTAAGGCGCGCTATGTGGCAGAAAATAGGTAGAAAAATTTATAAATAGTCTTACCTAATATTGTTAGAAGATGGCTGAGAGAACAGTACTCACAAGGGCTACCTCAAAGGGATGTTCACTAAGGGTTACTGTACCCATCGGGGTCGTTAGGCAGTTCAACCTTTCAGAGGGTGATGAGCTCGAATGGAAAATTAAAGCCGAAGGCGGGGAGCTTATTATAGTTGTAAAACCCATAAAAAGGAGTAGATGAAACAACATGACCGGGAAATTTACCACAGTTGACTTATTTTGTGGCGCTGGAGGGTTGACGCTAGGCTTTAAAATGGCTAATTATGAGGGCTTTGGGTTCAAAGTCCTTGCTGCAGTTGACAACTGGAAATGGGCGGTTGAAACATACAGGGCTAATCACCCAGAAGTCGAAGTCATTCACAGCGATATAAGGGACGAAGGCACAATCGAAAAGTTGCAGGAATTGACAGGTGGACATATAGACGTAATTATAGGTGGTCCACCTTGCGAGGCATTTTCGCTTGCAGGTAAAAGAGACCCAAGCGATCCGAGGGCAAAACTCTTCTATGAATACGTTAAAATCGTTGAGCGACTTAAGCCCTACATGTTCGTAATGGAAAATGTGAAGGGAATATTGACGATGATTTCGTTGCGTGAGGATATTGACGAGGAGAAAAAGCAAAAAGTCTTAAAAGTCCTTAACGAGTTGCTGGACCTCAAGCGCGTTGGGAGAAAAAGAAGGGCTGCGCCACAATATGTGCTCAGGAACAATAAGTTTAAAGATCCTCAGGAGCACAGAAAAGTTGAATATGTGAGAAAATATATTACGCAAGTCCCTAGTGCCATTAAGCAGACCTTTGAAAAAATTGGCTATAACATAGAGTGGAAACTCTTAAATGCAGCTGATTATGGTGTACCACAAGAAAGGAAAAGAGTTTTTTTCATAGGCGCTAAGGTTGGGCTGGGTATTCAAATTTTGTTTCCTCAACCAACTCATGCAGAGAAGCCAGAGATAAGCCTTAATGGCATAAAGCTTGAAAGATGGAGGACTCTAAGAGATGCCATTGGAGACCTTCCTCCATTTGAAAAGAGGCAAGGTGATGAGGTCTATGAAGGAAGCTTTTCGTCAATCTTTATGTCTAGAAATAGACTGATGAGCTGGGATAAACCAAGCTATACAATACTTGCAAGTGCAAGGCACATTTTGCTCCACCCTGACTCTCCAGAAATGATTAAGATCGGTAGAGATAAAAGAGTATTTGTCGGTATAGGAAAGCCAAGAAGGCTCTCGATAAGGGAATGTGCAAGAATTCAGACTTTTCCAGATTCCTATAAATTTATTTGCAGCAATGTAATTGACAAGTATGCACTGATAGGAGATGCCGTCCCGCCGTTACTTGGAAAAAAGGTTGCAGAAGCTGTTCTCAAGTCCCTTGTTGAAGCAGGCGTCGAACCAAGTGCATAGCATTATGCCCCAGCGTGATTAAAGTTGCCCGATATAAAGTTGAAGCATGTTAAGCCTGGAATGGAAGGGCTAAACCTTACTGTTAGGGTTGTTCGAGTGGATGAGCCAAGGATTGTTACAACGCGATTCGGAGGAGCAAAAATAGCTATAGCCGTTATCGAAGATGATTCTGGCAAGCTCAATCTAAAATTGTGGCGCAACCAAGTAGACATGGTCAAGCCGGGCGACTTAATTAGGATCGAGAATGGCTTTGCTGTAGAATTTGGAGGCGTAACTGAAATTAATGTAGGCTCAAGAGGGCGTATTACTATTATTAAAAAGGCTTCAAACAGAATAAATTAATACTAAAGCTTAGTGCATTCTTAAATGTAGATTGCCGGGACAACGGAGTCCAAATTTATTGGCTGTATATCAAACTTTATACTCCTCCGCAGCCATTCAGTCGCCGTGTGTAATCTCCCTGAAAGACTCAAGCCATTGTCAAAATGAAATTTCAAGTAATCGCCGCCTTCATACTCAATTCTCACCGAGTTCGGCTTGGGCAACCTCGAAAAGTCTCTTATTTCAATCTTCCCATTATGTTCAATAAATTTAACATAGTCAAATTTGCCTACCATAAATTCAAACAGTTTTTTGACTTGATCAGAATTTCTAATGTTAGTTTTTAGAAAGTTCTTTACCAAAGTATAGAGCGGTTTATACAGGTTTTCTTCTATAAAAGCAGGATCTATTGCTGTTAACTCTCGAAATTTTTTGGCAAGTGGTGAAAGCATTTTCGCCTTCTCAAAAAATATTGCCCACACTCCGTCATAAGCGTCTTTATACTGCTCATCTTCTTTTGTCTTGGCTAAGCCTATCCATTCCGGGACCCGGGTAAGCCGAGGATGTTTTAGTGCTTTATGGCGGTGCTTCAGCGATATGTTGATAACGGCTTCACCTTCTTCTGAAAAAAGCCTAATCCTTATATCAGTAACATCACCCTTGACTCCCGCCGTGTCTGAAATTCTATCGATTTCTACTCTTTCTACTTCTGCAATAGTTTTAAGCTTATTATTGATGAGCCATTCGACTATTTTCTGCGCAGAGTGTTCAAACACATTTTTCTGCATAGCCGGCAAGTCCTCAAATATACTTTGCCCGCGTAATTGCATGTCTTCAGTTACATGGGTCATTATGACTTTTCTTGGATATAACTCTGCTAACCGGGCAAAGATCGTACTGGTAACGCAATATTCAAAAGCCGTACCGTATCTCTCTGAAAGAGTCATGATTTAGTTTTAAAGTCATTGCTTAAATCTTTTTATTAAACCGCCTGCTATATGGGGAGGAATGATAACAAGAAAAGAGGAAGCCTTTCTAAAAGGGATTCTTGCATGGTTCTCGTCTAATGCCAGAAACTTCCCTTGGAGGAGCGAGGTAGACCCCTACAAAATTTTGGTCGCAGAAAAGTTGTTGCAGCAGACAACTTATGGGCATGTCCTAAAAGTGTACAGCCAGTTCTTCGAAAAGTTTCCAGATGTTCGTAGCCTTGCAAGGGCAGAAGTCTCAGAGATAGAAAGTACTATTCGGCGACTTGGCTTTCAGAGGCAAAGGGCCAGGCAATTGAAAGATTTGGCATCTATGGTGCTAACCGATTACGACGGAAGAATTCCTTCAAGTAAAGAAGACCTTCTCCGGCTGAGTGGAGTAGGAAAATATGTGGCTAGCGCTGTCATGAGCTTTGCCTTCGATAAGAATGAGCCAGTAGTTGACATTAACGTGAGAAGGGTTGTGAAAAGGTTTTTTGGCTGGGAAGACGCTAAAGACGAAGAGATAGAGAGAAGGCTGAGAAGGCTGATCCCAAAGGGAAAGGCAAAAGCATTTAATTGGGGGATAATAGACTTCTCTGCGCTGATTTGCAGCAGAAAACCCAAGTGCAAAAAGTGCTTTCTTTCAGACCTTTGCACATACTTTAATAAAATGCGTATGCCAAAGTAAATCATAATTTTACCCTACTGGATACCTCCTTAGCTACTTCTCTGTCCTTCACTCATGGTTTTACTTCTTAGCTTCCCGAAAGGATCTTCTGGAATTGATAAATCCTTATTTTCTTCCAGATACGCTCTGAATTGCGGAATTACCCTTTTTACTTGAAAAAGTTCTCCATCTTAGCGCGCGCTATTCGTGCAGATAAACCCCTTTTTATCCTTACTTTTAATACTCCTATTCTAATCTTCTAAGAAACTTTCTCTAATCACTTAGAAAACTTTAACAGCATTAAAGAATGAATTGTTATTCCCATATTTTCATAAAGATTCGTCTGAGAGTGAAAAGCCAAACATAAGTTAGTAAAGGAGAGGTATGATGAGGGAGACCTAACCTTAGGGAGGGTAATTAGGTCTTTTAAAGGTCCATTCTTATTCAATTCTCGTACAAATCTGGATATTTTTCCTCGAATTCTATCCTGCTCAATCAAAGTGTACAGGTCCCACAATAGAGAGGGAGGGACTTCGTCTGTTCCCTGTTAACGTCAACAAACAATTTAGCTCTCTCTACCGCATCTAAATTTGAGATAACTATTACGCAGAGAGTATGATCCATTAAGTCATGTAGACTTGGGTACGCAAACAACCTGTGCTGACCATCTATAATCTCCAGGTAACACGGCTTATTAGGAAGCTCCAATCCTCCTAAGGCAATAACATGGCTTTCGTCTTCTCCAGAAAAGTGTAAATCTTCATAAGTAGCAGCCAGAATGCTATTTGAAAACAAGCCCTCCTTTAATATACTCTCTGATTTTTTTTTAAGCTTTTTTCATTAAGCAACTGCTGGTACGAGGCTAAAATATTATTTGTTTCTACCATGAAAACGTAGGAAAATTCGAGTAGGTGCTCGAATTAAAAAAGGTATATAGTTTTTTATTGCCAACACTTGTTCTAATTGCGTCAAGCTTTAAGCTAGGTCCTGTTTTAAAGACATCTTCATCTAGCTGTAATGAAAATCCTTTAGAAAGCCGTTTCTGACGAGCGCGCGCTCTGTGGCGAGAAGGTTCTGTAGTTTTAGCATCTACTACTATGTATAGATCTTCAAGGCGGGCAAATGCATCTATCTCCTGATTGCCTAGAAAAATAGTTTCTCTATTGCCACCTATTTTAGAACATCTTGAAAGTCAGCTTTATCAAAAATTCGCAAATACTGTCTTCAAAAGATAATCCAGCAGAGGATTGCATATTCTCACTTAGGCACCTCTATATCCATAGATAAATTATGGTTCCACAGCCTATCAAAGTATTCTGCTACTTGGCTCGCAGCCTCGGCGTCAACAATGACCATGAATCCATTTACTTCTGAAAATATGTCGCTCTTTATAATCTTCACCTTAGGTGCCCTTTTTCTAGATCTAATTTTTCTAGCACTAACGTAACCTTCAGGAATTGCAAAATATTTCTCGACAAAGTCTATAAGTTTTTGGACCTCGTTTAGATTGTTGGTGTCCACTTTATACTCCATCTGCCTTCTGCCATAGGCAAACTGAGTAGCTGTAAAGTTGCCTGAACTGACAATAAGTATATCGTCAGCTATGACAAATTTGTCATGAACTAGCTTATTCACTTTCTGGGGGACCCCTGCATAGTATAGGTGACTTTCAACGAATGCTGCCCTTCTTTTATCTGCAAGTCCTGAGGAGCCTACCTGCTTTAATACTCTAGCATCAACGTGAGGATTAATTTTTTTCAATTCGGTTATGGCATGAACGATCGTGTTCCCGTGATAATTATTGAATGGTAAAATATCGTGGAAATGCTGGGTGCAGACAAGCAACCTCTGCTTTGCCGACAAAATGGTCTTAACTAGCAGTTCCCGCGCATAATGGTTCGAGCCGTTGCCCTCAATTGTTATAAAAGGTGCTGTAAACAGTGCCTGTGAAACTTGTTCTCGGCTAAAGTCAACTCTATTGATTCCAGCTACAAAAGAAAAGTCAAAGACTTGGTGCAACCCTTGTTGCAAGCCCTGTATAATTTTATTGTACTCTGCAAAGGGCTTCGCCCTCCGCTCAACTTCATCAAAGAACTTTTTGAACATCTGGATTACGGGAGAAGCATTGGATGCTTCTAGGAAGACGGCAGTTTCGCTATGGGTTGGGTCACCAGGTGCTAAGTTTGCAGAAGTCAAGAATGCCTTTGAGCTCTTATCTTTGTACCTTATCAGCCCTGCCTTTATGTGAAAGCTATATGACGCACCGCCGCCCGCGTACTCAGCTCCATACCAGATGTACATATGAGGAAATATTCTTAGCTCAACTTTTTTGTCCTGAAGAATCTGCGCATAGACCTGCTTTGCTTCAACTATTTTCCTTCTGTCGTAACCTGCTAAAGGTATTGAAATTACAATAACTCTTGCACCCCTATTGGCGCAGTTGAGAAGTCTGCGGTAGAGCTCCATATTGTTGAAAAGGTATAGGGCTAAGTGTACCTCTTCCGCATCACCCGCTCTTTCCTCTAGTTCCGAAACAATGTCGTCGTAAATTTCGCTATTGCTTCCGAGAGTCGTACCCTTAGAACTATAAGTTCTTGGCACCCTGTTGTAAATTTTAAGCCTCTCATGCTTATTCATACGACTCTCCTCTTAACCATCTCTACTTTTTTATAAATCTTAGCGTACGCAACTTTTTTAGCCAATCGTCTAGGGGGTTATGGATATTACTATCAGTCTTTACTATTTAACTTAGGTTTGGATACATGCTATAAAAAAGGTTTTCGAGAGGATATTGCATTAAGAAATCGTTTATGGAATGTTTTTCACCTCTACTATTTAGAGGAGATGTTAAATAAAGCCTGGATTAACGATTGGCCAGAATTATTGCCGTTTTTCTTAAGCTTGTGGCATGATTTTCTCAAAGAGCCATTTGATACGATGCCCCGTGGATGCGAAAAACTTTATATGAGAGTAAGAGAACTTTTCTTTGGATTTAAATGGTTTGAGGTTTATGATTTTTTAGAGTTTGTAGTCAATAATCATCCAAACAAATCAATTAATGAGAGGTTCAAAAAGGAGTGTAACTCCATTCTGGAAGAAGAAATGTCTGCATATCGTTTTGTCGGAAATCAAATTGTTCAAATAACTTCAGAGGAAGAGATATCTGAAATAGAGAGGGCGATGGAATCGCCAGTTGAAACAGTAAGAGTACACTTAGAGAACGCATTGAAACTTATGTCGGACAGGAGGTTTCCTGATTATAGGAACTCGGTCAAGGAATCCATCAGCGCAGTTGAAGCCATGTGTAAGAAAATCGCTCATGACGAGAAAGCAACATTGGGAAAGGCTTTGGATGAAATAGAAAAACAAGGTAGAATAGACCTGCATCCGGCTTTAAAAGAAGCTTTCAGCAAGCTATATGGTTATGCAAGTAGTGCCGAGGGAATAAGGCATGCCTTATTGGAAGAGAAAGTCAGCCTAAGTTTAGAGGATGCTAGGTTTATGCTAGTTGCATGTTCTGCCTTTATAAACTATCTCATTGCCAAGTCTTCAAAAGCCGGTTTGGATTTAAAACGCTCGCCTTAATGTATTCTTTTAAGCAAAAACTACTTATGGAAAATCACATTTAGAAAATCGATAACAGTTTGTTTAAATTCTGGGATGAATGTCATCATTAAGAAGAATACGGGAACGATTATTCCTGCCTCTATTATTACTTTGGTCAGTTTTCCCATTAGCGCGTGCGCTATTATTACGGCTGGCAAAGCAGTAATACCAACGATCATAATGAATACGAGATAAACATGAAGATTCAAAAGGGCGCGCTCTTACTATGCTTGCGCATTAGAGACCGCTTTATACATCGTTGTAGTATCTTATCCGCATGAGAGGGAGTATATCGAACAATTTGATAAAACAAAAGCTGGTTCTCTACCTTTTCTCACTGAAAGAGAGAAGCTTCTGAAAATAGCTGAAGAACATGGTTTAATTGATTCAGAAATTAAACAAAAATGCAGAAAGATATTTACTATCAGAGATGCACATTCTCATCCTCCTTTCTTGAGAGGAAAAACCTATAGCAGAATCACCTCACTGGGAATAAATAAGATTCACGATGAGCAAATAACTCTTGGAGTCTTAGAGGAAACCCGTAAAATATTAGAAACAATACTTTATCAAAGCCAGAATATTGAACCCAATTCAAACCTATCTCAAATGCTTAAGGAATCCTTGCTTTGCTGAAAGGGACGTTAATAAGGCTGGTGAAGGAGCATATACTACTTGAATTCTTCATTGGTCATCATTGGAGTTAGCGAACGTGCTCTCAAATGGATTTTACTTCTACAATTTCTGTAATAATGGTTTTATAAACATGTAGAGGATAAACGCACCGATTATTAAAACTGCAATGTTTCAGAGATTAAAACCGATTTCCGGGTGACCCCCTATAGTAGAAAAGAAATAGAGAATTATGCAGAGTGCAGCGATAGCGAGTATACCATATGCCCAGAAGCTAAACCGAATTTCCGTTATTCATCACCTCCTTTCTATCTATTTTTCCTAAGTATTTTACTCTTTCCGTTTAAATCTAGTTTTAATCCACTTTAAACCTACTTTAAACTTATATTTGTGCATAAAGAATAAAATAGCTAATGTTACGGCAAGCTAAAAGCATCCTAATGGATCTTCTTTTGCGCCTACTAGCTGTAGCGATTTGTATAATTCTTCTTGTACTCCAAACAGACCCCCTTTCCCGTCTGCTAATTCTCATCGCAACTTTTATCGTAGTTCATTCGTTAGTTGTCTCGCGCGCGCGATGATTGAACCTTTACCAGGCAGGATTAAGCACGCTAACCATAGCCTACTCTAAAATGCTTGGTACAGGGAACAGGATACGTATTCACTGTTTTTTCATCATGGGTGTCTTTCAAGCATCCTCTTTAACGCTATTACCTCAAGTCCTGGTAAGAGAAGTCCCAGGATCCTCTCCAGCAACTCAAGCATGGGAGGAATCGAAGGAAGCGCAGCATAATCAACCGGGGCAAGCTGGAAGAAAAGGCCGATGCTCTTTCCAAGGCCCTTGAGGAAGGATTGGGGCGAGACCTGACCTCCTTGGAGGACGGTGAAAAAGAGTGACATTGAAAATATCGTTGCGAGGGAGCAGAGCAGGGGCCTCCAAACGCCTTCCCCATATTCTGCCAACGCCTTGTAGATGGCGTAGGGGGAGAGGAAGTTAACGTACACCCATAGAAAACCCTTTCTAATGTTGAAGAAAATCCTCCTCATGAAAGTTGCGGCATGTCCCTCATGCTCCCTTAGGAACTCGTAGTACCTCCTCGTCCGCCTCGCCTCCATCTCCCCCCGGAAGAACTTCCCCGCGTCGGAAAACCTGTGGTTCCTCTCGAAGTTTCCCCTCAGCCTGCCGTAGGTCTCGATAACGTCGTCGAACGTGAAACCAACATGTGACCTAGGGTTCTTCAACAGCTCGTGAACCATCAAGATCTCTCCACTGAGGTTCGCGTTCGTAAGGCTTATTTTCTCGATTTCTGTACTCAGGAAAAGAAGCCTCATGATTTCTGTCCCCTCTAAGGAAACTAAATGGGGTTTTTCAAACACGCTTGACCTGAAAACAGCGTAGGCCGAACCCTCCATGATTAGATTAACAAACCGTGCTAATCCTTCGAACGTTGCTCTACCAAACCATGCTTCTCCTTCAAACTTTGTTTCAACAGCTTTTAATGCATCGTGGAGCTTCACCAGCTCCATATGGGCGTCTTTTTTAACGACTTTCGGAAACTCTATGCTCGGCAAGTGGAAGCCAATAAAAAACCTTTCCTCATCCTCCTCGAGATGCTTCAGGAATTCCTTTTGAACCTCATCCGGGTGCCCCCTCCAGTAATTGGGGTCGTGGAAAATACAGAACTCTCCTCCAGAGATGGCTTCGAACCTGCAGTCAGCCTTCTCTCCTAAGCGTTCCAGAATAATACTGAGAAATTCCTTTTTCCGCCTTCTCTCTTCCTCGTCTTCAATATTCTCATCTATCCATTTCTCCTCAATCTCCCTTATTCTCTCCCCGCGGTAGGCGCACTTCGCCACGGGTTTTAAGCAAGAGGTTTAAGCATAAAAATATTTCATCAACGGTCTGGCATGTACTTCCTAGTTGGAGGTGTTCCAACATGCACAAACTTAGCATTCAAATGTCTTCCTTATCAGTATTCTCTGTGAAGGCAGGGTGTTACGAATTGCCATCTTCCCTAAGGTATTTTTCAAGCTCTTCTTCTCCCACTATTCTCTGGGAGTTGTGTGCTTCTTCCCTCAGCTTATTAAGCTCGCTCTCGCCTTTGCATTAAACGCCTCCTAAGCATAACGTACGTAGACGTCGCTATAATCGCTATGATGATTATAGCAACCGGGATCCACGAAAGGTATTCTGCGCCGTAGCCCTCAGCCCTTAAAGCCGGCTTAACGCTTATCGTTGCGAAGCACCAATCCGTATCCCCCTCGTCGTCCCTAACCAGAAGGATTATCGTGTAGTTTCCCTCCCTCCTATACGCATGAGTCACGTTTTCACCAGCATCTTTGGCTCCATCTCCAAATTCCCATTCCCAGCTCACAATCCTCCCGTCAACATCAGTTGAGTTGCTCGTGAAAATGATTGTTTCATTAACCCTAGGCTCAATCGGCGAGTACGTGAAGCCTGCTTTGGGCGGCGAGTTGTACACGACAATGGCTTTCTCGCATTTCGCCTCAAGCCCCCCGTCATCCATAACCCTCAGCCTAACGGTATAGTTGCCCTTTTTTCTGAACACATGCCTGACGCTCATGCCGGTGGCGTTTCCACCGTCTCCGAAATCCCACACCCAACTCACCACCTCGCCATCCGGATCCGTTGAATTATCCAGGAAAATGACCTCACCCATGCACTTTACCTTAGAGGGATAATGGAAGAAATCCGCTTTCGGCGGTGAATTCTTATACTTCACCAATGGAAGATAGTCGCCGGGACCATATGGAACATCAGTGTCTCCAATTCCATCCTTATCCTTATCAACGCCCTTGTAACTGCTCCACTGGTTTCCGCCGATAAACGGCCCTCCGATGATGTTCCTTCCACTAGTCTTTGAGACGTTCCACCTGTTTCCAATCGAGTTTCCAGAGATATGCCAATTGATTTCGTTGTTAAAGCGGTTATTGTAGATAGTGTTGTTCGTGGAGGAGAGGAGCATGATGCCCAAATCGTTCTCAACCACTGTGCAATCGTAAACCATGTTTGAGGAGGATGAGTCGAGCATAACTCCATTTTTGTTTTTAGATAGAGTGCAATTGGCTGCTGTGCAGTTTAAGGAAAGCTTAATGTATATTCCGACGCTGCTGTTAAGCGCCTCAGAGCCGATTATCGCTATATTAGAGGAGGAGTTGACGAAGATCCCAATCGATCCGTTACCAATCTTACAGCCCATTATAATTGTGTTCGAGGAGTTTTGAACCAGGATTCCGAATGCGTTGCCCTTAAGCTCGCAGTTCTCTATCCTTACGTTCTCCACATTGTAAAGGTAGATGCCGGTAAAGCTTCCATTCCCCCCTATGAAGACGTTCCTTATGACGAGGTGGGATTTAGTATTTCAGACCTCTATTCCGTTCATCGTCAAGCTTCTTATTTCAATGTTCTAGCGCGCGCGTATTTCTCGTTAAAAGATTTATCTTTCGCTAACTTAGTTTAGAAGGGTAGAACCCACATTGATTTCTGAATTACGGCGACTGCTGTTGCTACTGCTACCACTATTCCCTCTCCCAGTGTAAGGCCAGCAGCCGCCACCGCTTTATTGCGTTCCCACCAGTCCTTGCCCCCGACCCGTTTCAAAACTAACCCGATAATGCCTCCAATTAAAATTGTTGCAGAACTCCATATGGGGCTCATTGCTCCGACTGTGAACGCCATGATTGAGAATGGGAGGTGTAGAAATTCAAAGACAAAGTATGCTACTGAAGCTAAGCTGAAGGACTGGAGGATGACTAAGGGGTTAAATAATGTTAAAGACTTAGAGGCCCATAGGGAGAACCATTGCGCGTTTACTGGAAATTGTACATTGGTATAGGGGTATGTTGACGAAGGAATAGGTGCGATGGTCCATAATGCCTGCGTGAACAGGATGCCTAAGATGGTGGCTAAGGGAAAAGTAAAGAAGTATGCCTTCACATAGCTTGATATCGAGGTTCCTGTTAATTCACATATCTTGAAGTTTTGACACCAGCCTGCGCCATAGTTTGTTGTCACGAGATAACTGCTTGCAAACCAGATCTGTGGATTTGTGGAGAAAACCGTGAAAAGCCCCTGTGTAACATAAAGGGAATTCATATCCAACGAGACACCGATTTCTCCGAGAGACCTTGCACCTATCAAATTGATTATGAACACCCAGACCACGCTAATAAACAATAAGACTGCTAAAGAAAAACTCGGAACCAGCATGTGAACCAAGATTGCAGAACCGGCTGTTGCTAATATATAGATCGTGATCAATGTATAGAATGACATCCCGGTCTCGCTTCTCTTTATCGAACGAAGCGCGCTGAGACTTCGAATCAAAGTCTTGGGTCTCCTTAGCACAGGGATGAGCCCTCCGGCCAAAGCTAACCCTATTAATACGCTCGCCCAGACATACAGGTTTGAGCGTACGTATGCTTCTTCCACTTTCATTCCAAAGACCCAGTCCCTGAAAAGTCCCCTGGTGATTGATAATGGGCTTTCTGGGCTAGTCAGCCAATTCCCCAAAAAATACAGTAAAAACGAACCAATGAATATGCTCACTACCGCTGTAAAAGGCATTACAAGACCGGAACTTAGGGTTATGAGGTCAGTTGCTATAGCCAGAGAGGCTCCGGGCGTAAGCTTTTCGATAAACCTTGTCAAGTCTATCCAAGGATATGGCACAAGGGAGGACCCGTATATTATCATTGGTACAAAAACCAAGATGCTGTAAAGCTGGCCTATCGCAGCCGAAAGTATTAGTGTCTGCATCATGTCTGACGGTCTTTCCGATAAAGCTAGGCTTGTGTCTGCACCTACACGAGCCATGGGGAAGGGAAGATTTTCAGTGACCACATATATGTGTCTGCAGATATAACCCATTGTTAGGTCTGTTAACCTCCAGAGAAGCCCGGCAATTAAGGTTAATGCGAACGGCATCACCCATTCATAATTGAAAAATGTCCGTATGTTTAGGAGTTCGTTAGCGTTTGGAGGAGCCCACCAAAAAGGTATGTAATCAGCAAGCTGGAAGGCTCTTGCTATGGGACTCGTAGCATACCATGCCCTATATATCATTCCTATTGGAAAACCTAATCCAACTTCCCAAGCAATCTGGGATGTCATCGCCCAGATTATGAAGACTTCCTGCTTTGTAAGTTTCTTCCCCCACATTCTAGATACTTCTACAAACAGCAAGAGAGTCGCGTATCTTAAACCAAGATCTAGCATTATACCGGAAGATAATTGAAGCCAGAGATGAGCTGGCAGGAGAACGATTGCAGCATACACTATGGCAAGAACCGTCCTCCAAGTAAATCCACTCTGGAGGCTTAATTCATCCGATTCAGGTTTCTTTGCAATCATGTGTCGCTCACCTGCACGATATCTTTACCCTTTTTAATATATTCTTCCCTGTCTTCCTGTCTGAGAGTCCTCCATATCAGTAGCTGCTTCCTTATATCGTTGACGAACAAAAGGTTTGAACGTTTCCAGGTTCCTTCAATCCCCGATAGACGTATGGTGTGAACAATAAAGTCATACTTCCTCCTTGCATTGTCAAAGTTCGCTATTATGTACACGTCCTGTGTTAATCCTTGATCATAAGGAGGTAAATGAATTCTACACTTTACTCCCTTATACTTGTTAGCCCCGTGTTGTATATCACTAATGGCAGCATCAGAACTTATGAATCCTCCCACCCCCTCTCTGCTGTGAGAACTTATGAACTCGTGAATAAATATAAGAACTCCTGGAAGCTCCTCAGGGGTGCTGGAGAAGGGTAAGGGTATAGTCCATTCTGTACCTTTGGGTTTTGTAGTCACCTTCCACTTGCGCTCCAAGGAGGGGGTTACAAGTCGTGACGCCTTCCTGACAGGCAAGAGTGAAGCAGCTATCGTAGATAATATGGTCATTGCTAATGCTATGACAACAACGTTAGACGAATAGTTTAAGACGACGCCAGCCATAAGGTTGAATTTTTGTATAATTGAAATCCCGATTACGCCAACTATGTAGCCCAGAGTAGCAGTTATGATAGCGTAATCAATTATTTCAGCCAAGAACATAAAAGATACGTGGAGCGGTGACAATCCGATTGCGCTTAATATTCCTATCTCCTTGGTACGTTCTTCTATGATTCCAAGCATCATGTTAAAGATTGCAAACATGCATATTGCGAGCAGGACAAAAATATTCTGTATACCTAGAAGAGATATAGAGGTGTAAACAGAAACCTGTTTCACTGAACCTTCGACACTACTGTAATAAGGATTTAAGGAGAGTTGTAACGCTAGGCTTCGGGCGCAATCTTCGATTAGACTCGAATTGTCTAACTTTATCACTACTATTGTTGGATTTCCCCCCAGCCTTATGCTCGTACCGTATGGGATCAAGATGACCAAACTTGGCTCTAAGCTCACTTGTCCTGGTTTTGTCACATCTATTGGCAGAATGCTCCTTCCATCTAAGTCCCTAATTGACTTTACCAAATTATCATCGAAGAAGCCTATGACAGTGAAATCGTTTCCCTGCAATTGCACCACATCTCCCTGCGTGACATTTAGGCTTCTTCCCAAGCTCTCGCTTAAGAGGCATACTTGAGCATTCTCTTGAGCCGGTAAAAACCAATAGCTGTTGTTTTTCAAGAGAAAGGGAAGATACTCTTTAATTAGCGGGTCGTTTGATGAAAGACCTAGGACAGCGCCTATGAGAGCAGCTCTCGAACCACTGTTCAACTGGAAACTAGTTGCAACATTCATACCGCCTCCTGAAACTCCTCGTTGCACAAGCCGGGGGTATAGCCAAACCCGAGCATATACAGCTCCGGAACCACCCAGCATTTCTGACAAATCCTTAATAATGCTTGGACTAAACGGCTGCCAATTCTCACGTCGCAACATTATGCCTAGGTATGGAGATTCGCTGCTAATCGCTATCTGTTTATACGTAATTAGTGATGGAAGCGAGGTGAGTGCTGTCAATGAGAATACGGTAAGGGTCAACGATATGCATGTGAGTATTGTTCTCGTCTTTCTCTTCCGCATGTTTTCTACTCCCATTGAGAAAGCTACAAGGGCAGCACTGGTTCGGCTCATCTCAGCAAAATGAAGACCTATTGTCTTCTTTCTGAATTGCCTAACGTAATTCCCCAGTAAGCCTACTAGAATTGCCTCAACTGGTGCGAGTAGAAGGGCGGAGATGAAGCCGACAAGCACCATTATCGTGCTTGAGGCTAGATGGAACCCAGGATGGAAAAAGAAAAGAATGGCTATTAACGCTGCAAAAACCCCTATGGTAGTGAGTAACCTCTTCGATACTGTCATGGGGCTGCCAAAAAGTAGGGCAGACAATAAAATTGATGCGGGGACCAGTAGGGTTGAGAAGAACGTTATGGTGTTTATTATGTCGTTATAGAACTGACGGCTGTATGAATATGCCAAAAACTCGTATTCCCAAGCCGTCTTAAGCATAGCCTTAAAGACGCTGTAATTTAGCTCTCTATACTTGTCTAATGCAAACGTTAAGATTTTTTTAGCTTCTGTGTGAAGAGGCTCGGCCAGCATACTGTGTACATTAAATGACGAGGTTGTCTTGAGACGTTCTTCAACTAAATAACTTAAGCTCAAGACGTTCTCTAGAAGAGAATTATAAACCGTTATTTGTTCTCCTCTTTTAAGAACATAGCCTAAGCCCCTATTGTTTAAGATGACGTTGGGATACGCGTTTTGCGAATCACTCCAGATCACTTCAACCTTCATCCCTACAGGTATGTGAACTGCAGCCACGTTAGATGTAGAGGCGACGGAAACAAACTGAAAATCACTTGGTACATGACCGATAGCGTTATACACGATATTTGGGGTTAGAACTGTGGCCAAAGACTGCTCATTAATCAACTCTTTTTTTGGAGGGTTGCGGTACTGATAATCTAATAAGTCAAATAGAATAAGTGTACCGCAGTCGAAGACTGCAGCACGATCTACAGTATACGACCCGTTGTTTATTATATAAGACCTATGGGGGGAGCCGTATCTCCCGAAGTCAGGTGCCGCTAATATGTTGCCATCTGAGCTTATAACGTAGGGCTCTATCGATAGTAATGAAGATGTGAGCTGACCTACTGCTGAAGTGAATTGAGTCGTATGCCACCAAGTAGTTATCGTTGGGACACCATGTAATATGAAGTTGCCGTTTTCATCCGGTTTGATGATTGTATCAAACAATAGGGGATAGGTATTTGAGGGATGATACAGGTATATATGTACCAGGATGGACGCGTTAGGGCCGTAGTCTTCTAACAGAACTGTTTTGTTCAACGCCTTATACCAGGCGGTTTTAAAGTCGTATTTGACGACTCTCCCCGTAAGTGTGGCAAAGCCAGCTGCCCCATTAGATTGTGAATATCTTGTCGGTATGGAGCTAGGGTGCAGCGGTATCTCGTCTAAGCTAATTATTTTACTTACAAGGGATAGGACGATTTCAGATTGCCAGATCAGGTCATCAAAATCTATGGTGTCAACAGTATCATACGGCGTTTTCCAATACTCCCTTCTATCGTTAGAAGTGAATATAGTGAACCCTGTTCCTCCAGCTTGGTTATATGCCTCATGGTCAAACTTAAATGGGAAAGGCATGTATGCTTCCCAAGCACCGTGGATTGGGTAGTCAGTCAACGAGTTATCAATGTAATTGCCAAGCTCACCCATGCTAGGCTTCACTTTGCTATTTATTGCATTATAGAGACCCTCTAACCTGTTGCTTGCAGTCAACCCTCCAGCTCCGCCACCTGCTGCCAAGTAATAGTTGTACGCCCACCCAGCATATGCGAGAGCCACTCTCCTCCCCTTGACTCCGAGGTCCAATCCTATGAAGAGCTTTATCTCCTTCGATATCCTTTCGAAGTTCGCTTCTACGAATTCTCGAGCTCCTGCTAGGTTCTGATGGTAACCGGAGAGAAAAGCAAATAGTATTGTTCTTCTTTGAGTGGATGTTGAAAAATACCTGGCCAACTCAAGCAATAAGGCAATGTTCATCGCTTCCCTAGCACCTGGAGCCCTATCCATCACTACTGATGAAGTATCTATATGCGTCGCTAAAACTATGATCTCACTTTCATATTGCGAGCTGAAATTTCTGCTAGGCAAGAGGGCCAATATGTTTTCCGCTTCTACCTCACGCCAAACCGTGGTTGACCTCAGTAATACTTCATTATCTTCAGATTGAGCGATTTCTAAGAGCCTCTCAGCGGCCCGACCCTCCACATAAACTCTCGGAAAGTTGAAAGGAACGTTTAACCTCTTGTATTGAGCCTCTTCCCATGCAACAGGGTTTCTTGAGAAGAACACTATTGCCCGTGCCCCTAGAGAGGCTGCCGAAACCCACTCGTCTTGACTCTCCATGTCCATTAGTAAGATACTGCCATTCAGCAGCTTTCCGTCAAAATTCTCGCCGCCGGTTCCCACGTAGACTAGAGGCCCTCTGATACCTTCCGGAGGGGTTGAGGAAAGCGCGACTAGATTAGGTTCGAGTGGAAACGCCTGGAGGACTTCGCCAGAGGAGATTATTGTTATGTTTGCTCCCATACTCATCGGCACTAAGACTTTGAAGCTCTGATAACTCGGCTCTAAACCATATGACTTCAGGGTCTCTTTGATGTATTCTAATGCAGAATAGTATCCCGGGTAACCAGTTATTCTAGAGGCATAGCTTGATAGAGTCTTTGTATGGGTGACCAGGTTCGTCCAGTTTAGTTTGAAACTTGTTTCTGAGGCATAGCTGCCTACAATATTGTATGGCTCTCCACTCTTTTTCATATTGCTGCAAGAAAAACCAGATGCTGACATAGTAATGATGGCTGTTGTAATTATGAGTAGTAAAAAAGAAAGGACTAATGTCTTGTGGCGCGCGCTAGGTTTCATCGCCTTCAGTTTTTCTGTCAACAGGCTTTTAAAAACTTATCGTTTAACATAAGTTTTTGTAGCACGCGTTAGTAGAAAAACCATCAGGCCACAAAATGGTAAAATGTGAAGAGGTCGCACGCCAAGCATCCAAGGTACTGAGGCTCCGCCCGTATCATCTGCGCAACATACTCTGGATGTGTTAGATCATTGAACCCGCCTATTCGAAAAATCTGTTCGGTATAAGCTTAAACAGTCTTCAGCCCACTGGCACGCTGCTTGCGCTTAACTGTAGTGCGCGCTACACTCGAAAGAAAGTATTTTAGGATAAAGAGGTCAAAAATCAGGCTGTTTTCCTAAAGCATCTATTTTTTAACATTAGACCCAATCGTAATCGTTTTTACAGCGTCAGCTTCCACGTTCAAGTCCAAGACGGTAATAATGTTCCCATCCTTTTTAATTGTAATTTTATATGGCCCTTTAAATCCTCTAAAACTATATTCCCCATGGAGATCCGTGATTCCTTCGATATTGGTTGTCCATGACTCAAGAAGGTCTTTCAGCCGGTAGTATGATTGCTTAGGCGTCATGTCTCCATTGAGAAGACCGCCCCATGGTATGAAGACCTGGGTATAGTCGGCTAAATCAAACCAAGAGATAGATTCGACATACGGGTTGCCGAATGCAATAGTGTAGAACTGCTCTACCCAATCAGCCTGAATCTCTTCATCCCAAGGTCTATGCCAGTAACCAGCTCCCGTCACTACCTTATCACCGGTATCCTTAAACTTCGATGGCACACCGAGCTCCGTTATGTGGATAGGCTTACCAAATCGTGCATACTTATTTAAAAGCTCAGCAATTGTAAACATGTCTCTAACAGTGAAGCCACTTCCTGTGCCGCCAGAGCCCATATATAATTGGAGTCCTATCGCTTCGTATTGGATCCCCCTTTCCTCCACTACTTTGAGGAATTGATAGGGGGTTAGAAGCTTTCTTTTCGCTGGTCCCTCTGCTGTACAACCCCAAGCAACATACTCGCCCCAGACTATAGTTGGGTTGATCATTCTTATTGCATTTGGGTTGGCTTCTTTAGTTGCGTTTAGACCTATTTCAAGCAGCTCAATCTGTTGGTCCACAGACAATTGTAAGACGTTTCCCCACTCAGGCTCATTGAAGACATTCCACAAGTCAATTGTGTCCTTGTATCTGTAAACCGGTTCATAACATAAGTTTCGGAGAACGGTCTTCAGCTCATCATAGCTCTTTTGCTTCGCCCAATCGGGTATGTTCCATTCGTGAAGCCAAATCAGTGGGTGACCCCAGGCCTTTAAGCCGTTAGACTTAAGCCAATTAACAGCTGCGTCTCGTGATTCCCATTTGTACATTCCTTCCTCAGGCTCAAACATTGGCCAGAAGAAATGCACCATTCCCGAGTTGAACAGCTCTTTAAATTTCTCTCGGTAGATGTCGAAGTCAGCCAGCAGATTATGCATCTCGAAGCCTCTCGTGCTGCAGGCAAACATAATATCGTGGTCAAGCTGCTTGGCAATAACCATGACCCCTTCCAGAGGGGTTCCGTTTTGGTCGACAATCCTTAATGTGACATTAGCCTTTCGATACCTCTCAATGTTTTGCCTTGCCGTCTCAAGAGCCAATTTTTCTCCTGCCCAAAGGCTGCTGTTCAACGCCTTATCTGAATATAGGGCGAATAGCGCTTTGTCGGAGACGGCTCTCGCCTTTTCTAAGAACGAACGAGATTCGGCAATTAGGTTCTCCAATTCCAGTGAAAATGTAAAATTTTCCTTGAGACGAGCTTCATAGGCTTTGTAGATCTTTATAAAGTGGCTTTTGGCAAGTTCATAGTTAAGGTTAATAATTGTTCGTTGTTGTGATACATTTTTCTTATATCCTTCGCCTTCGTTATCAGCAGTCAATATGAGCTTGCCGAATCCCTGGACTTCCCAAAGAACGTTTATAAAAATCGGTTTTCCGTCAAGAAGTGGGCATACGTATTTATCTTCTTCTTTCTTAAACGGATGCTGAAAAGGTTCACCTTCAGGGTCAGAAGCGTATATGTATGGCACTGCAAATGGTTGTCCCTTCTCATTGAAGGCTTCGATCACAAGAAGATTCGACGCGCCTTCATTGAACTCTGTTCCACTGGGTCTGTTGAAAAGAAAATTATACAAGACCATACCAAGCATACTCCCAACAATCATCAATAAAATTGTTTTCTCGAGTTTTTCAACGATTCTCCGAGACGTCAAACATACCCCATATTCATAATATTGCTTTGTTGCATATATAGTTTTTGTTAATACGCGCTGCCATAAAGCTTCTGCAGCACAACAAGAGGATTAAAAACTTCGATAGAACCCATAGCGCAAGCTAGCCTGTGAATTTCCTGTTTATTGGGCAACTCAAGATCATTTACCACACGGAGCAATCAGACATAAATGGCAGTTAGCCTGCCTCAGTATGTTGTGGACAATATGAGGGGGTCTATAAGGTTGTGTTTTAGACCAGCAAACTTTTCGGCTTGTATGCTTGTAAAGAAGGCTTGATTAAAGACGTGCCACTGGAATTTTTGTTGCTCTATATGAAGCTGTGAGTCTTCCTCGTGAAAAATCATTAGAAAAGGATTGGTTGGTAAATCAAATTCGACGTCACATTTGAGATCAGGAAGATACTGGCTGATCGTGAATGGAAAAGAGGTTTGTGAACTATTTTTGAAATAAGACTTATACCATGACAAGAGTAGATCATTGGCTGGCAGTGATATTCGCCATGAAAGGTTACGGAGGCGAGTGCCTAATCAAGCTGGTCCATAAAGAATCCCCAGAATATGTTTATGGGATAAGTATTGACTGGTTAAGAAAGATTGAGGGCATCAATTATGATGAGAAATTGAGCAAACTCAAAATAAAATACTCAAAGAGGGAAGAAACCTTCCAATGTACGATATACCTTGAGCCCCAAATCAATATTGATGAGGATGATATAAAGCTGATCGGAGATATCGGGGAGAAACGTGTAGAATTCTATTTTAAGGAGGAGATTAAGAGGAGAGTATCCGAGAAAAAGGGCATTCTCCGGAAGAGCTGAGGTAAGGGGACCGTTTGAGAGGGGGCCAGATTTTCTCGTTTATCATAAAGAAGGCTTAACTGTAATAGTGGACGTTAAGAGCATGACAAAGGCTGATGAGTTTCCAGAAGGCTGCTTTTTAAAATAGGAGTGTAAAGTTTTTTAAACCCATACTAAACTGCAGGTAAGTATTAAGGGGCATGTCGCAAAGCCTGATAATCAGGTCATTCGACAGGGATGGTAGACTTTTCACAGTCCCGTATATTTATGCATCCGACTTGGAAGATGAGCCAGTTAAACTGTCCTTTGAAAGAACAGAATCAAACGAGCTGAAATGCCCATTAACAGAACAACCTATATTCTTAAACACCCTCTGGGAGGTAGGGGGATTTGGAAGGCTTATCCTGACTGCTGATAATGAAGGAAAGGGTTATAGCTTGGACGAGTTCAAAATCAATCCTGTTATAAATCTGAACATCGAGCTCGCTAGGAGCCACCTACATAGAGTCTTTAAGGCTTATCGTGGCCTTGTCAGCACAGGTTACAATATATCTAAAGATGTTATTTTCCATCTTGAGGAATCTAAAAAATATTTTGAAAACGCAAGGATGGCAGTGGATGAACGTAACCTAGCATTCTTATGCGATAAGTCGCTATACCACAGCCTCTGGGCCGGGGAGAAACTGGCCTTAGAAGTTGCTCTTTCAGACATAGAGAAACACAGGAAGATCAAATTTACGGTAAGAGTGTTAGACAGAGATGGCAGACCGGTGCCGAATGTTACTGTCGCCATACGTCAAATAGCTCATGATGTTATTTTTGCATGCCATATTAGATTCCTAGAAAATCTGGAAAACGATTTGAAGGAGGCATATTCACGCATATTCAAGGAGCTATTTGACGCAGGGGCAGTAAATTTCTTCTGGCCTAATTTTGAGCCCGAAGAGGGAAAGTACCTGTGGAATACACATGATAATGCTATTGACTGGTTGACGCAAAGTGGCTTGAGGATTTGGGGTCACCTTTTGATCTGGCTTCACACATGGAATATTCCAGAATGGGCTAGGTCGAAGAGTTACGAAGAATTAAAAAGAATACTTAGAAAGCTCTGTTTAGAAGTTGTTAAAAGATATTCGGATAAAGTCAAAATCTGGAACGTGTATAACGAGCCAGAATGGGGGAACCTCCCAAGGCTTTCCCTAGACCAACAAATCGAGTTGCTGGAAATTGGCTTAAATACCGTAAAGAGCATCGATCCCCTGGCTGACACAATGATAAACTTTACTAATGTCTGGGGCGAGTACGCGGCTTGGGGAAGCACTGCCGAAGGTCCATCGGAGCGAAAGCTACTCACACCATTTCAATTCCTTAAGGAGGTTGAACGCAGGGGAATCATGTATGATTCGATAGGACTACAGCTATATATGGGCTTCGGTGGCTTAGGCAGCGGCTTCTCTGTCAGAGATATGTTCACCATTTCACAGTTAATCGATAAGTACTCTACTCTTGGGAAACCGATTCACATAACCGAGCTTGGAGTCCCATCATCTTATTCGGAGGATGAAGGATCCATGTCTAAGGGCATAGAAGGCGCGGGATACTGGCATGAGCCGTGGAACGAGGCTACGCAGGCGGACTGGATCGAGCAATTCTACATCGTTGCATTCAGCAAACCACGTGTTGTTTCAATATCTTGGTTTGACTTAGCGGATTATGGAAAACATTTCGTGCCATGGGGTGGTCTCATTCGTCGAAATGGTTCCCCTAAAGAATCATATTTCAGACTGAAGAGGCTACTGAATTCTTGGACTACTAGCGCCGAATCAGCCACAAACCAGGCTGGAGAATGCTCATTCAATGGGTTTAAAGGCCGCTATGAAGTTAGAGTGTTAAAAGATGGTGTTTTACTCGGTAGAAGGGAAGTGGTATTAGACTCGGAATGTAGTGCTACAGTCAAATTAGATGTAGCGTGTTCTTCGAGTGATTTTCAGTGAAACTTCATTAGTCAAGCGTCAATGAAAAAACAATGGTTAGAGAAAACTTTAAATAGCGGTTAGAGAAAACTTTAAATAGCGCGCGCGCCGCGCTGGTGTGTGTGAAAAATGGCAGAGGAAGCTTCGTTAAAAAGCTTTCTGACCTCAAAGGAAAATATCGCTATACTGATAATTGCCCTGGTTTTCTCTTGGATACAGGCTTGGGCTTTTGCACTCCCGGTTCTCAATCAGTATGATATAAGCGGCGTCTATGCTATATTTGTCATAGCCATATTGATAGGTGCCGTCGTGAAACCCCTGAAGCTAAGCTCCCAAGGCCAGGCAATGCTTTGGGTAATTGTTGCTACAACGCTGGGTCTAGGGTGGACAGCGTACCATGTTCCATTTGGAATCGCTTGGGTTACTAACTACAGCTGGACTGGAGATTGGTTTAAACCCTATACTGAAAGAATACCGGAGTGGATGGGCCCCATGCACCTGGCCCATCCCGAATATGCCCAGCAGCTGCTAACAGGAGGAGTTGCGGTCCCATGGGTCGCCTGGGCCGCACCCTTTGTCTTCTTCTACGTAGTTGGCCTGATGGTTTTCCTGTTACAGATCAGCTTGGCTACTATTCTCAGGAAACCTTTCGTCGAAATCGAGAAGTTGACTTTTCCCTATAGTGTAGCAGCTACTCAAATGATTGAGACTTTTAAGGATGGTGGAGACCGGGTGATGAAACGCGCCCTGTTAATCGGCATAGTGCTGGGAGTCATCCTTGAGTCAGGATCGATTCAAGGGCTCATCTGGCCAGGCAGTGGCTGGAGCTGGTGGAACTACTGGGGGACAACTAACTACGCCATACCGGGACTACCCAATTCCGCTATAAAATTGCTCTTTGTGCCATACTTGGTAGCATTAAACTACCTTGCCCCCTTGAGCGTCCTGTTCTCCGTGGCGTTGTTCGGATTCATCTGGTGGGATGTAATACCTGCGATTGAGTTCTGGCTCGGCTACGCACCTTTAATGTCTGACAAAGCAGGATGGTCTCCAGATTCACAGTACTATGCAAGCTTAGGCTGGCCAGCAATGGCTGCACCATTTATGTATGGTGCTGTACTCGGCCTAGGTCTAACCTATCTTATATTGACAAGGAAGTACTGGGCTCTATCGCTTCAGGCTTTCCGGAATAAAGTCTCTGGAAAGGAGGAGCCGGAGGAAGCGAAAGGCGAAAACTATCCTGCGGCATGGGCCTGTCTAATAATCTCAGCGGTTGCACTAATGGTTATCTATTCTATTGTCGGGTGGGCTCCCTATGTAACTCCGTTAATCATCTTTGAGCTAGTGCTTTTCTTCATAGCCGCGATAAGAATAAGAGGAGAGTTCACACCTTGGCCGGGAATCTACTGGGAGTTCCACGGAAGTAGCAATGGCCTTTTCATTCCGCTGATATCCACTTTTCCAGAAGGGTGGGGTAGTGCGGCAAATACTCGCGGCATGTGGTTTAACGGCTATGTACATGGTGGTCTAATACAGGATGCTGCGAACGGCCCCACTGTGGGCGCTGTGATGGAGGGCTATAAGATCGGTAGCACTTACAACGTACCCAAAAAGTTCATTTTGGCCGGAGTCCTTATTGCGATTCCTCTCGCATACCTGTTCAACCTGCTTACCACGATAACCGTTGTTTATATGAAAGGCATAAACAACATGCCGTTTTCTTGGCCCGGCATGGGTATGGACCAGTTAAACATATGGTTCACCACAGGAACCTCGGATCCAAACTATGGACCCAGCACATACAACTTCCTTCCTGACTATGTGCCAGCGTGGAGATCGTTTGCAAACTTCTTCATCGGAGCTATAGTGGTCATCATCATCACTGTGTTAAGATCAGTATTCACTTGGATACCGTTCCATCCCCTAGGTATCGTCTTGGCTGTAAGCCAAAATATGTACTGGAATTACTTTATGGTAGTCTGTGCCTTTGTGCTCAAATTAGTGACCATGCGCGTTGGCGGAGCTAAGGTTTACGAGCGATACGGTGTCCCAATAGCTCTCGGCATAGTCGTGGGTTCATTCCTCACAAATCTTTTGACTGCGTGGATAGGGCTACTGGTCTAAAGTCAAACAATAAACTCATATCAGAAAAACTTTTATTTTTGTGTCAAGTCTTTTAGTAAGATCTCAATGAGAATAGCAGCTTTGAAAGGTGTAAGGAATTTCATCATAGAGGACCAACCCATACCAGAGCCTGGTCCTGAAGAGATTCTAGTACGTGTCAAAGCCTGCGGTGTCTGTACTTCCGACACTTATACTTGGAGTGGCAAGATAGGAAAAATAGATTTCCCCCGCTACATAGGTCATGAGCCGAGTGGAGTGGTTGAAAGAATTGGTGATAATGTAACCAACGTTAACGTACAGGATCCTGTCACGATCTGGACAGATGGAAAAGGCTATGCTGAATATGTCAAAGTGCCGAAGGATTACGTGGTAAAGCTTCCTAAAGGACTAAGATTCGAAGAGGCTTTAGGGGAACCCATAGCCTGCATGATTAATGGTGTGAAGCGTTCCGGAATAGGTCTCGGCGATACCGTAGCCGTCATAGGCTGCGGTTTCATGGGATGCTTATTTATACAGGGTGCAGTACTTAGCGGTGCTTCTAGGATAGTAGCTATTGATCTGCTTGACGAGCGGTTGGAGTTAGCCTCTAAATTGGGTGCCGACATTACCATAAACAGTGCTGAGGAAGACGCTGTCAAGAGAGTTATGGAAGTAACTGGAGGCAAGGGTGCTGATGTTGTTGTTGAAGCAACAGGTGAACAGAAGCCATTAGACATGGCGTCGGAGATGGTTAAGATACGGGGAAGGCTGATCGTGTTTGGATATCACGTCGGTGGACGGCGCTCTGTGGATATGGCCTCTTGGAATTGGAAGGGATTAGACGTCATAAATGCTCACGAGAGAGCACCAGAAGTATATGTTGAAGGAATGCGGATAGGTATCACTCTATTGTCAAGAGGTAAGCTGAATATGAGGGATTTGGTTACACATTTATATCCCCTTGAAAATATTAATGATGCATTTAGAGATGCTACTGAGCACAGGCCTAAAGGATTCATGAAGGCAGTTATCATCCCCTGATTTAAGAAAAACTTTATAACTTACTATTAAAACTCTGTTTGCAAGTAAAAATGAGGGCAAGGAAAACGGATATTGTCATGTCGAACGTAAAAGGCCCATCGCTCATCGTTGAACCTGATGTTCCTTGGCGTTTTGTTTTCTGGAGCGGAGCACAATATGTTGCGTGTCTAGACTTGGGTCAAGGTGTCTGGTTCACTCCAGAATGGCTTGAAACAAACTCTCCTGAAGACCTGCATTGCTACGAGCCGATAATGGACAAGCGATGCAGATATAGCCGTGTTGAAATTCTCGAGTCCGGGGACGCGAGAACCAGGGTCAAGTGGCACTATGCATGTTGCAACGTCAAGTATGAGATCTTTCACGGTAATACGGAGGCAGACGAGTTTTACACAATATATCCTGACGGTCTGGCTGTCAGGAAACTCGTAGCTTGGCCTGGAAACGAAAGTGATTTTGGAGGAAACTCCAACTTTTGGCAAGTGTTAGAGTATATACTTATTAACCATGTTGGCACTAGACCTGATCAAGTTTTGAGACAAGACGAAGCCTTTCTCCTGATGAACGAGAATGGTGAAAAAATTTCGTTTAAATGGCCTCTTCCAACAGAGAGTTACACTCCTCTCTGCCTATTGTACCCGCAGATAAAGAACTGGAAGGCGTATATTGGCAAGGTATGCCTAAAGGATAGACCTAGCCCATTCGTCGCTTTCTTTAAGGATACTAGATTCTTCCCATACGAACCCTGTGTCCATTGCGGCGGAGATCATCCGGTTTTTGGTCTTTTTCATCCGAAGGCAGTGTGGAAGCATTGGCCGGCAAATCCGATGGAGAATTTTGTGCTAGCAGTAGAAGCTGAAGAGGAAGAGTGGGGCCGTCTGCCAACGCACACATCCTTTCTTGACTGCAATTACACAAGCATACCGGGACATGTGCCTCCAAGACCGTCAAGCTGGCTCTTCTTAATAGGGGCGTCAACTTCCACAGACGAGCAAATACTAGATCTTGTGAAATCTTGGATGATGCCAGCCAAGGTCAGAACGAAGTATCAGAGCCGCACGCTGGACTGGGGTTTATCTTACGGACCTATTTTATATGAAGGGTATAGTTACTCTGAGAAGGCTTACGTCTTTAGGCTCGAGGATGCTGACAGCTTGAAGTTTACCATGGTTCCAACCGTAAAGATGATAAACCCTGTTCTAAGGGTGGAGAATTGGAAAGGAGATGCTCCGCGAGTGCGCGTGAACGGTAAAGACTTGAATGAAAATATCTTTAAGTGGCAGTTCGATGGGCATTATCTTACGATTTGGATGCGACTTGAGTTAATCTCTCCTACAGAATTTACTGTGGAGTGAGGAATTTCACCATGAATATCAGGGATGACGTCATGGCGGTATTTAGACATCGGAAACCCGACAGGATACCGTGGCTAACTTACGATATACCTTATCCGATGTTACCGAGGGGAAGTTGGGAACGCGAATTAAGAAACAAGGGTCTCGGTCTCATAGGCTTGATGGGCTTCTATCCTTGTGGGAATGTCTATATTTCTAAGATGCCTAATGTTGAGATTGTTCAGAAAGTAAGGATTGAAAATAAGCGGACAATCATATCAACAACTTACAACACTCCAGTAGGAAGTGTTACGAAAGAGGAGGATTTCAGCATATCACCGCCCAACCCTTGGATATTAAAGTACCCCATAAAAGATGTTTCCGATTACAAAGTGGTTAGGTTCATGGTTGAAGATACGGTGTATGAAAAAAACTATGATGCATTCTATTGGGCGGATAGACATATTGGAGAAGACGGGTTCATAAGGGCTGACTGCAGTTCTCCATTTCAGAACCTGTTAATAAGATTTGCAGGATACCAACGGCTTCTAGTAGACCTTTATAAACACAGGGAACAGGTTGAAGACCTCCTAAGTATAATGGAAGAAAAATACTTTGAAGTAATTCGTATACTGGCAGAATCGCCTGTCGAGGTAATCGGAATAGACGGCAATGTGAATGGAAGAATAACTGATCCTAAGCTATTTTCTAAGTACTTGCTTCCCCTTTATCAGAAGGCCTCAGAGATTCTTCACAGTAAGGATAAGATAGTATCTGTACACATGGATGGTGCTTTATCTCCCCTTACAGATTTAATACCTGAGACTGGGATAGATGTTGTCGAGGCTTTCACACCCCCACCGATGGGTGACCTTTCGTTGAAGGAAGCTAGAAATGCTTGGGGTGATCGAATAATAATTGAGGCGAATTTTCCTGAAAACGTGTGTCTTCAAGGAGTCGATGCAATTAAGAAATTTACCCTTGACATTTTAAAGCAAGTGGCCCCTGGAGACAGTTTCATACTAAGCGTAACTGAAGACATACCCTACAGAGCACCAAATGACGTGCTTGAAGCAAGTCTTAGAGCCATCACGGAAGTGATGTGGAAACATGGAAGATACCCGATTAAAATATAGATAATCTGCGTTAAATTTTAATGCAGAGATGTACTTAACTAAAAGCTGACCTTCGCTTCGCGAAGATCGAAAGCCATCACCTTTATATTGGGGCTTAGAATCCCAGAAGATTTTTGCTTCCCGGTTATAATGTTTGTTGCAGAATTAGTCACCCTAAGTTTTATTTCATTATTGCCCTGCTTCACATACTTAGTTATATCTACGATGTACGGAGGCCAAAGTCTTAATTCCACAGCGCTCCCATTCACCTCGACTTCCAAGATATCTCTAACGTCCGAACAATCCAGCATAATCTTCTTCTTGTTTAGGAAGGATGCGGGCAGGTAAATGTTTTTTCGATAAGTCAATGATCCTGAATAGTAAGGAAACCCTTGTTCAGTCCAAGATTTACCCGCAACTATCTCTTTGCCAAGCGGCTCGAGAACAGGTGTTTCTTTGTCAAATCTTACTGAAAATGCACCGAGGAGACGTACAGGGTCAAGCAGCCCGTCTCCTAGGTTTGCAGGCTCTATTTGTATTGTGATAAAATTCTCACCGGGGCGTATGACTCCCTCCAAACTTGCCTCTCCTATGTTAACATCTAACTTTGAGCTGGGTTTGCTAACTTCAACGGTCTTGCCGTTCACAAAAATCTTAAAGGCACGGCCACTTATACCATCTAGAAGTAGTTTGGATATGTTTCCTCCTTTGACGAGGAATCTCGATCTATACCATACGCAGCTCGGCAATCTTTCAGTAAAGGATATTAATGGTCCGTATCGCCGAGATATCCAGCTGGAATCATCATAATCCGGTTTGTACCACCCCTCCTCTATACCCTTACAATTATAATCTAGCTTAACTTTCCAGTCTTTTATTAGGAATGCATTCTCATCCTCGACGATGAGCTCCCAGCTTTTTGACAGTACTTTGATCTTCGGATTCGTGAACCTTCCAAGCATAAACCTCTTCCTCCGGTTCCCATTGGTAACTTCAACCCAGCCTGAACACGCGCGCTCTGCATAGACAGTTATTAGAAAAGCATTATTATTAATTCTTTCAAATCTTTCAACTATGAGATTACTATCTGACACATGAGGCTGCTCCTCTCCGCGCTTCAGCACTAGAAAAGTCGAGTTGTGCCTAGGGAGTTGCAACGATATTTCTGTTCTTCCTTTATGAGTCCTATAAACAAGTGTGCTGCTGACCTCGCCTTTTTCTGGATCCCAAGCCTCTACTCTACCCGTATTCTTTAAGCGTGCAGTAAATTTCTGGTCTCTCTCCGACAAATTAGTTATAAAATAAATATCATTATTTCCCTTTACCTTGTGTAGACAAAGTATTTCATGGTTATCTATCTCGACGTCCTCAGTAAGCATGCTTGATAACACTTTCTTGACAAGAGCATCAGGTTTAATGGCACTTAAGGGTCCTCTCGTCCTTATGAAGCAAGCTATCCCTCCCTTCGCATTCCGAGACCTGAAAACACGAATATCATTCTTAGACACTATTCCTTTAAAGCTCTCAATTTCCTTCGCTATTTTCCGAGGGTCAATATTAAACAACTTCATGAACATCTTACAGGGCGCCTCATCATCTCCATGTTCAGCTGATTGAAAAGGCAGTAATACTGTAAATACGATTTTACCCCCTTTTTCGTAAAACTCCCTTATCTTCTCTAAAGTGGCTAACCTAAGAGTAGTGATAGGAGGAAGAAATAGTAAGCTGTAACATTCTCGGCCTATTTTGATCTTCCCGTCTACTATCTCAGCTTTATTCAAGTTCTCTTCGTCGACATAATCGTAATCCCTATGCATTCTCAGCAAGGCATCTGTAAGATAATAGAAGTCCTGCTCAATAATATCAAAAAACACGTTTCGCTCCTGAGGGACGTAGTTCGCCCAGAGGCTACTTATAGGAAATAATAATAAAACGTCTGCGACATGTTCACCTCCACCTAACATGTATGTCAGCCTTGCTACATATTCAGCGAACTTCTTATAGTACTTCCAGAAAGGATGGTGGTAGAACTGGGAAGGAGGCCAGTCTCTTTTTCTATCTCCCTCAATGGAATAATGGAAACCATGAGGATTAAGTAGATCCACACCCAATACATATTCCCAATCCGTTAGCCATTTCATTCTCTCGAAGGTAGTATCCCAATAGATGCCTCCAAAGGATTCACAAAGTGTCCTGGGGCAACCGTAGTGATGCGCAGCCGAGCTTGCGATCTTAGGTGCTACATGTTCAGCCGGGCTCTCAGATGTACCGATTTTTGCATAAAGATGATCGGCCCCGGCAATATCTAAGTGTCTCAAGTGCTCGAAAACATTTCCCTCACACTTCACGTGTCTCCGTAAATCATCCTCAAAAAGAAGGTGGCCGACGAACAGTACACCATTTTTATGACACCAATCTTTTATATTCTGGTAAAAAACTTTAGAATAATACTTGGTTACGAAATCCCAGAAATCAAATCTTATTTTAGCTGTTTTATTACCCACATTAATAAACAGGGCTGGCAAGTGCTCCACTAAGTCGTAGCCCTTCAGCTCTCGGAAAAGCCTTGGAAAATCGTCAGACCATGGAATAGTCGGGAGGTCGGCGCCAGTTATATAATAGTAATATGCCGGCTCATCCGTGTAAAAACCAAGTATTGAAGAACCAAGTTCTTTGGACAGAGCGCTCCGATATTTCTCATGAGTAAACTCTATGAACTTTTCCACTGCTGCAGGGTTAAAGGGGTCTATGTACCATTCCACATCGCGTTTTACGAACCACATCAGGTAGACCTCTTCCTCAGGGCTTTCCCAAGACAGAGCACTGCCAAAAGCAAAGTTCGGCGTTAGATCCATCACGTTTCTAGGAAAATCTTCTAAAGCCTTAACCGGCATAGCCATTATGCGCAAGAGTTTAGTATCCTTAAGGTCGATGTATCTTGAATCCATCATTTCGGTAAACGCAAAGAGTGGACCTTTAAACCTCCAGATAACAGCCTGAAGGACTTTCCCCCTTAGCTCAGGATATTTCCTAGTAACTTCTAATCCAGCGGTACCGCTGGGCCAGTTATATTCGTCGTATATCCAGATCTTAAGCCCAAGTTCCTTTGCCTTTTCTACAGCGTACCTAACCTTACTAAACCAATCCTGAGAAAGATATGGAACCTTTAACCCGAACCTCGCATGAATGAACAATGAAGAAATTCCTTTATCCTTAAACTCCTTTAGTTCCCATAACATTTTATTCTCGTCCATATCACCGTTCCAAAACCAGAAAGGTATTGGTGAAAACCTAGCTGGAGGCTCCTTAAACCCAGTAGGATCTATATCGGGCATCGGATTTATGAAGCCGAGGGGTGAAAGCTCGTTGTTGTCCAAGCCCGATCAAAGTTTTTAATAGTAATATTTAAGTCTAGTGGCAATATTCTGATTAAGGCTAAAGAGAAAGCGCCAAAAATTTTTAAGTTTAAAAGAAGTTGCTTGGCGCTAGCCATGGTCTTTACGCACATCCATATTAGCGCGCGCTTTGAACGTTGTTCCCTCAGCCTCTAAGGCACCATGGAGCTTCGCCAGCTCCATGTGAAGTTCTTTTTCAATGGTCTTCGGAAGCTTTATGCTCGGCAGGTGGAAGCCGATAAAAAGCCATTCCTTATCTCGCTCAAGATGATTCAAGAATTCTTCTCGAACCTCATCTGAATGTGCCTTCCAGTAATCAGGGTCGTGGAAAATACAGAATTCTCCTCCAGGGATAGCTTCGAGCCTGCAGTCAGCCTTCTCCCCTAAGCCTTTCAGAATCTCATTAAGATTTTCCTTTTTCCGCCCTCTCTCTTCTTCGTCTTCAACATTATCATTTATCCATTTCTCCTCAATCTTCCTTGTCCTCTTCCCGCGGTAGGCACACTTCGCCATGGATTTTAAAGCAAGAGGTTTAGGCATAAAAATATTTTTATCAACAGTCTGGCGTGTACTTCATAGTTGGAAGTGTTCCGACATAGCGCGTGCTATTACACTTAGAGCATTGGGAATTCTATGAGTCATTGCTAAGTTTTCAGCGTTTTTTGCTCGGCCATTTTTTGATTTGGATTAATCCTCTTAGTTCCTCATTCATTATCTTGAGAGCTCTCTCGGCTGATGTGTCCAATTCTCCGCGGTACACGAATAGTGCCTTCTGAATCTTGCCTGCCTCGTGTAGTCGCTTCACTTTATACGCAAACTTGTTAATGTCCTCGCCGCTTATCGGGCTTTAATCCTTACATTCAACGAGCAGCACATCCTCCCCGAGGCCGAGCCATTTACCCTTTGACGCAATCAGATCAAACTCGCCTAGTCGCTTAGTCCTTATCCTCGTCTTCACCCTGAACCCTTGGTCTGTAAGCCAGTTGGAAACCTTCTTCTCAAACTCCATGCCTTTAATATAGGATTTGTAACCCTTCTCTTTCCTTTCAAAAAACCTGCCCGGGCTGGCTCTACCCATCTTCCCTTCTCGTAAGAATGCTCTAAGGTTAAATATAAGACTATCGAGCGACACTTATATTACTATACAGTGAGTGCTGTAACGCTTCAGGATAAGTTAACGCCTCGAAAAACCTTATGGGAAGACTTACGCTTCACGTAAACTGAAATGCTTGGTTGAAGATGGAGAAGAAAACGACGTTTTATGTTGAAAGCAGTAGAGCCAGAGATTTTGTAGAGTCAACGATGCCAGTGAAAAGGCGGGGGGACACCTATAGCGCGCGCTATTAAAAAAGTCTTTATCAGAGTTAAGGATGGGATACTTGAGGGCACAGACTTCAAAAACAATGTTGGCATGGATGAAGTTAAGATCGAAGGGAAACCCGCAGGAGGTATAAGAGCAAGCACGCGCTAGACTTATTTGCAGACCCTATACGGGAGAACTACTTTCTGCATGCAAGTTCAAAGAGGACTTTAAGTGTGCGTTTTAGCGCGCGCTAGTTTTTCCCAGCTCTTTTGCTCTACCTTGCAGCTTTTATGAAGAGTTCTTTAGTTTGCTCAATAAGTGTCTTGAATTGTTCACTCTTTACATTAAAATCTGGTCCTATTTTTATGATTATGCTATCACGAGCACTATGTTCCAAAATCTCTATAAAATCTCTATCAATTCCGAGCATTTTTGCAATATCGTCTTTTTTAAATCGTCCTTTTTCATACACGTGTATATGGAGATTTAATTGATTGGGAAAAGTTCTTATCGTTATCCAGTTACGTCGGTTTATAGTAAGTGCAACATAAAACTCCTGATTCCAACTAATCTCAACGCCTTCTAATGAAGTTAAGTATTCTATAATTTCTTCTAATTTTTCAGCTGTTTGTTGGTTACATCTTTGCTTGGTATGCCAATCTTTACCGTTTTCAAGCCATGGTCTTCCCTTCTCTCTCCCCCTTTCTACTACAGGTTGCAAGACTGAAGTGGGGGCAAGTATGGTTTCTGGTTTAAGGAAAGTGTTTTCTCCATCTGTCAGCACTTGAACTTTTACAAACTTTATTAAAACTCCCTGGTCCAAGAGCCACTTTCCAATAGACAATATTTTTTCATCAAAGTCTTCCCCTACTAGTATTATTTTCTGCCTTTTATTTATATCTTCATAATCAATATCTTCCCCGAAAAAGTCTAGCGCGCGCGTCAAGCTCTATCGCAACCATTGCATCGTCAAATTTTATCACAGCATCCGGGTAAAGCCCTGAACCGAAAAGCTTAACACGCTTCTCTCCACGTAGACGATTCCTCCCTTCCACGTAAAGATACTCGTTGGGATTATCTACGCCAAACTCCTCTTTAAGAATCTCAAACATTTCATCATAGAAAAATTCCCTTACTCTCGTATCCCAAGTGCCTCCCCCTTCTATCGGTATTCTCTTTCCACTTCTAAGCCTCTCCCTAGCAATACTTAAAAAATCCCCTAGCTGACTACTAGTCAACATATCCATACTTTTATTCTTTCCAGCTATTTAAGAAGTTTAGCACGCGCTACTGATATCTAAACACAACATCTTCAAACTCCTTTTTATACACCATACTTGTTAAACGTAGTATGTTTTTATAGAAAAAGCACTGGAAAACATTAGCAGTAATTACTGATTTCCAATGTTAAATGGAGAAGAAACTATACGAAAAAGTAATGTTAGCGCGCGCTTGAGGAGAAAGCTATTAGATGAAGCAAGGGGTTTCGCCTCTTTCCGGAAAAGGAAGAGCGCGCCCCATTGGCTGTATCTTAAGTTGGAAAGGTTTAAGTATTCCAACTAAGGTATAACTTTCAGAAACCATGGTTGAACTCAAGGTAAAAGTCGGAGAAAAGGGGCAGATACTTATCCCCAAAGTGCTTAGAGACAGGTATGGAATAGTGGAGGGAGAGAAAGTTTCGATCGAACCCACTTCAGAAGGCATCTTGATAAGGGGAAAACCCTCTCCAGAGGAAATAATGAAAAGGCTTGAGGAGCATGTTGAAAAGATTAGGAGGATGAGGGTTTCCAGCCCGAAGCTAGGAGACCTGAGTAAGGCCTATTTAGAAATGGAGTTCGAGGAGAACACTGGTTGAAAGCCTTTCTAGATTCCTGCTTCCTCATATACTTGAACGCTATGGTGGATGATGAAAGAAGGCTGATAGAAGAGCTTTTCAGAAGACTTCTTGAGGAACAGCTGTTTACGAACATGCTTGTGGTAGATGAGGTGCTTTACATATCGAGAAAGTATGGAGTGTCTTATGAAACAACTTTAGACTTCTTGAAAAACACGGTGCTGCCCTACGCTGAAGTCTTGCCCGTTGAAGAGGAGGATTTCAAGCCTGTTGAAAAATACTTGTTAAAGTACGGTTTGAAACCCTCTGACGCTATACACTTGGCAACGATGGAGAAAGCCGGAATAAGCAATATAGTTTCTGAAGACAGGGAGTTCGACAGGGTTAAGGAGATTAAAAGAATCTGGGTTACTCCAAATGCTGAAGAATAGGAATTATTTTTTAGGAAGCCAGTATTTCCACGCATACTTTTCCGTTTCGTGCGCGATGCTTGAAAAAATGTTTAAAATCTTAGCGCGCGCTGGGGTTCCACTCATAATGTTCTTTGGGGGACAGAGCTAACCAGCTATAAACGTTAGCCGTTATTGAAGCGCACGCTAGGAATCAAGGCGAAAGCTTCCTTACATGTTCGATGATCTTCTGCTCGTTGCGGGGCGTATATATGAGCAGAGACCAACGGCATGAGATATATGATACGTTAAGTGATGCGTGGAATCGAGCGACATCAAGAATTGTAGAGATCAAAGAAGAGAAAAGAAGAAAACGTGAGGAGTGGTTACAACGACAAGAAGAAAGAAAGAGAAAATATGAAGAATGGCGAGAACGGATGGAAAGTAATATTGAGCGATGGGAAAATAACATAGAAAAAGCTGAAGAGTATATTTCTAGATTAGAGGAACAAATCGACAGACTTGAGGAAGAGGAGGCAAATGCAAGAACGGACGAATACGCCGAAAGGGTTAGAGGGTGGATCGAGGAAAAACAAGCAAAAATCGAAGAAGTCAGAGAGCAAATAAGGGAATGGGAAGAAAAATATATTCTGTTAGAGGGAAGTTAAAGGATTATTGAACCTTTACTCACAGGATTAAGCGCGCTAGCCATAGCCTACTCTAAAATGCTTGGTACAGGGAACAGGATACGTATTCGCTGTTTTTTCATCATGGGTGTCTTTCAAGCATCCTCTTTAACGCTATTACCTCAAGTCCTGGTAAGAGAAGCCCTAGGATCCTCTCCAGCAACTCAAGCATGGGGGGAATCGAAGGAAGCGCAGCATAATCCTAGCGGGGCATGGAGATACGTGTAAGGAACTCGTCGGGAAGCTGCTGGAAGCAGGGGTAGCATCTTTAAACTCTACGGAAAGCTCCTCGAGATCTCAGGGGACCTTGCGGAGAAAACGCTCAACAGGGTTTCAAACGTGGCTGAGAAATCTGAGGGCGCTGCCACTGGCCTCGTTAAGTGGCTGAGCAACGGCAAGGTAGAGGAGCTTGAAGGCTCGCAGTCCGAAATACTCGATGAGCTTATTCCGGAGTTAGTTAAGCTCGATAAAAAGGGCCTCGACGGCATTGGGAAGGCGCTTCTTAAAGTGGGCGACAGCTTCGGGAACGGGCTTAAACTGTTCAATACTTACTTTCAGATACCGGATAGCTATAGAAACTTCGGAACAGAGGCAGTAGAAAAAATCTCTAACGTGTTTCTCGAAAGTGTTGGGAAGGACGGTATCAAAGCGCTCGAAGCATGGATCAAGGCGATGGAAGACGGGGGTGTAGCATTACGAACCAGGGAGGGTGGAACTCCATATCCAAGGTTTTGGAAAGACCTTTGGGATGCGCTTGGGTTAAAGAAAGGGGACACCTTCACCATAGTGGTGGATTATGATGGCGAGGAGTGCAGGATTCCTGCGGAAGCAAAGGATATGAGTGGCGACCACGTTTTATCACCCTTTAGAAGAGGAAGCTTCGCCCTGCTTCAAGGCGGGGAATACGTGGAAGCCTACCCAGGCCTTAGGGATCCGAGCCTGTTTATGAAGGTTGAAAGCGAAGAGGGAGCAACCTACGTTTTCGCTAAAGACAACTGGTTCGAGAGAAGATATGTGGAGGAGCATGGCGGTGAGGGTCTTCAAATAATCATGTATAAGAGGGTTGGCTCTTCCTTTGATGAACATTATATAATGAGAGACGTGCACTTTGAGGGGGTGGAAATGCCTGCGATATACTTTAAACCTTACGATGGCCCAGGCATCTACAAGATAGAGTTCGTGAAGAAGGTGGAGGTAAAAGACTTGTGCGACTACGTTAAAAACTTAGGGGAAGACTATCAGCTAGCATTTGACGAAGCCTCCGGAAAGTTCAGGTTTATGCTCTTCAACATACCATTAGAGTCCATCGCATCCAGATATGAGGAGGGAATTGAAGTAAAGGGGAAGAAGGTTGGGGGCTACGAGGTCATGTTCCCATTTGAGATAGAAGGGAGAACCTGGGGATTAGCCCTTCTATTCTCGGTGGACCCGGAAAACGGTGAGCTAACATCAAAGTTTAACTTCGCATATGACATGGAGAAGCTCCAGCTTGGAGAAAACCCGACTTGGAGACACGTTACGGAAATCCAGGCCTCGGACACGGGAGACGGCAAGGTTCTCCAAATAACTTTCGAGTTGACAGATTACGATCAGACTGCCCGTGTCAAGTGGGCTTCAGGCGAACTCACTTATTACAAGGTGCTTCCCGGCGAGCTTTTGGAGAGCATCATGAAGGAATTTCTCAGCAAAGATTACTTCTCAGAGCCACAATTCGAAGGCGATGCGACTAAAGGCAGCATGACGATGAGGGTAGTGAAGAACATTAGAGAATACTTGACATGGTATAATGATGCTGCCCACGGCTTCGGAGACCATGCTAAGGGTATAGCAGGGTGTGAACTCAGTAATGAGGTTCTTTTAAAGAAATACGAGAGTTATTTTGGAATAGAGGGCGAAATCATAATAGACAGAAGTGGCCAGAATATAGTCAAGATAGATGAAAGAAGTGGTCGCATTCTAAGCGAATACTATGCCGATGCCTTTACCATGATTAAGAATGAAAAAAACAAGAAGATCATAATTCCATGGATAAGCGAGTGGAAGTCAGCCTTTGCTGGAGAGGACTTAAGCGTACGTCTAAGCGAAGCTAAGAGAGACCTCAAAGATAGATATAATTACCTTAACAGCGATCTTAGGAGTAAGCTTAATGAGTATGCTGGAATAAATTTAGAGCTCCCGAAATACGGTTATGCATTTGCAATCGGCATTACAGATAATCAAGTTAAAATAGTCTGGGAGACAATTGAACTTAGCGGGGGTTAAGTGGACATGGATGCTGAAGGAAAGGAGCTCTTGGCAAACAGGCTTGCGAAAGAATTGAGTGAAAGGTATGGATGCGAATTTGGTGTGGTGTCTCGCAGGGATTTTTGGCTCTGTCGGAGGTCGAGCAGGGATTATTTCAAAGGACAGGGCCTAATGTATACATATACACAGGCAGATATAAACGACGTATACTTTGAGGGAAAGAGGTTTATAAAATGGCCTGATGATTGGATAGATCCATATCCTATCTCAGTTGAGACAGTAACAATCTCAAGGGATCAAATAGAAATAGAGACGGAGGGTTTTGACCTTCATTTTCTCTGCAAGTATTACTATGCGTTATGGCCGTTGCTCCTCCTTTTTTCAAATGAAGACTCAATGACAGTGATGCTTTCGGAGAGGGAGGACAGGATGAAGGCTGCTAGGATAATGCCAGCCGTGATAAAGGATATCGAGGTCTTTTTGAAGTCCCTACGAAGCTCGCTACAAAGATGGAATGTAAGTCAACGGGAGGCGAAATGCGACTTCTCAGAACTTGAAGTTAGTCTTAAGTTCGATATAGTCGGAATGAATGATGAGCAGATAATCAACGAGGTCCTAAAGAGGATTGAAGCATTAACGGAACATTTAAAGAGGATGAAGACTGAATGGTTTCCGAGCGAGGAAAGGAGGAAATGTTATGAGGAAACGAAGCTATTTAGAGATGATCCGTTTAGAGAAAGAATTTGGTCCCGGGTTATCTGCAAGTGGCCGTTGAAGAGAGACCGGGAATTCGACAAGAAATACGAGGATGTCGTGCGAGATGAATTGATAGAATCGTTAAAGGATCCTAGACACAAGGTCTATAATCTGGACGGCTACAAGCTTAGGTTAGCTGACTACAAGCTTGTCACTGAAAAGGTCAGAACGAAAGTAATAGAAAGCGAAAAGGTGGTTGAGCGCGAGATTTTGAAAGAAAAAATCGAAGGTGGTAAGATAATAGTAGATAAGCACTCCAGACTCTATAAGTTTCCGCTTGAAAAAATAGAGTTCCTCAAGGAAGACTTCCCTGAGCTGTTTAAGTAGCTCCCAAGTGTTTACTCTGAGTTCACTGAGTTCCTTGTTAGAGCAGGCATCGACTCCGTGTCTATTAATCCTGATGCTGCAGTGTTCACTAGAAAGCTTGTTACTTCTATTGAGCAACGCATAATGCTTGAGAAAGTCCTTATGAGCAACTCTGACGAATAGAACTTCTTACTCTAAATCTTTCAATATTTTCTCAAATAAAGGTTTTAAGGCAGGCATGTCTTCTCTGACTGTTCTCCAGACCCTTTGCAAATTGAC
>Ga0080004_1060166_pt1 | contig 40409 bp, 50 predicted proteins | sample WasSprMetagenome_FD_69207 | JGI IMG/M metagenome (GOLD analysis project Ga0080004, IMG submission 69207) | Sulfidic aquatic microbial communities from Washburn Spring, Yellowstone National Park, USA - WS (SPADES assembly) (version 2) | ecosystem: Environmental > Aquatic > Thermal springs > Hot...
TCCCCAAACAGCACCCCGGCCCGGTCAGGCCGGGCCGGGAACCATTTCCACACGCAGCTGGTCACGCCAGCTGCAATTCCGAAGGAAAACGCACCCGGGGTCAACCCGTGGGGCTGCAGGTCTGCTTTCGGATTATGCGAAGTCATTTTGGGCCGATAGCGGGCCCCGGAGCACCTGAAAAATGCTTTCCGGGGCCCACTTCTCTGCGCCTAATGACGATTACCAACACTTGTTATGCGAAAACCAGCCGGGTTCTTTCCAACCCAGGAGACCGGAGCCCGGCGCCTGCGCACAATCAACCGCCGGCAGCGGCCAGGAACCAGCCCAGGTCCCTGGCCGCACTGATTTCGTGGAGCACCGCCGGATACCTTACCCACACCCGGCAGCCCCACACGTAGAACCTCACCACAACATGGTACAGGCCCAATCTAGACGGTGAGTTGCTCTTGACCACTGCTTGCTTGCCGACAGCCAACAGCTTCGGGTTCGCTGGTCCCCCATCGTTGGGGCGGTCGAACGCCAGCTTTGCCAACACCTCGTCCACCTGCACTACCCTGGGGTCAAAACCCTCCCAGGGCTCGAGTCTCCCGCATGCCCGGCGCAACCTTTCCGCGGTGTCTCGGATAAACTCCTCGACCTGCCCCCACCAGCCCTCCCAGGCTTCGCGAATAACTGCCTCTGCCACCCCCGCCTCGAGAGAAAGCAGCAGCGGCCACGTCACGCCGGGCACAGGACCCCCACGGAGAGAAGGTTGCTCCTCACCAACCTGCCTCTTTCCCTCGTCCCACGGCATTTTTTGTGCAGCCAGGTACTCCGCCGGGGAAGGCCACCACGCCCTGCCGGCTTCAGCCCGCAAAAAGACGGTTCCTTCTGTCCACCATCCTGAGCGCAGGCCCCACTTCTCCTCCTGCTGCGCTACGCACTGCATCCACCCCTTCGACTGCCTCCAGTGCACCCGGTGGCAAGCATGGCAGCGAAACGCCAGGTTCTCAGCCAACGCGAACGCCGCCTGCGCCTCCGCCAACTCCGTAAACGACAGCGCCTTCAATCCCACCGCCTCCCACCTTCCGGCGGGTTACTCCGTCAAACCCCGCTTCCGCCAGCGCCCGCGCAAAGGAACCGAACAGCCGCCGGCAGGTCTCCGGGCAGGGCACAGCAAGCCCGGCCCTCTTAGCAGCCTGCAGGTCCCTGGCGGTTGGCTTCCTGCCTCCCATCAGCCGGGACACTTCCCGCAGGGCCTCCGCACACGCTTCGCGGTCCCACCGGCGGCCCCGCTCGGGCCGCCCCGGGGTGTACCCCAGGCCGGCGGCTTCAAGTGCAGCCCCCAGGGAACCACACACCCTCACCACAGTCGCAAGAGACGGGCAGCCGGGCATCGGCCTTCTCAGGTCGGACGCCTTCGGCACCCGCCCCAGCTCTCTCGCCAGGTCGGCAATGGCCGCCACCACCTGATCTCTAGTCCACCGCCTCCCGGGCCTTGCCCGGAAGGACTCCGCGGGCAGCCCTGCCGCAACGCAGGCCGCCCGCAGGGAACCAAAACTCTGTACTGCCGCGCTGTACACAGAACGCGGCAGGTCTCGGGCCCGCGGCACCCTTCCCAACTCAGCCGCCATGGCCCGAATAACAGAAATCACAAGGGCGTCGTCCCCTCGCATCTGCAAGTACGACCCCTCCCGCATGCCAGAAAACCTGCGGGGAGGCTGCCGCCTCCCCGCATCCCCGTTTCCGCAAGAATTCGCTCGATTTCACGCCAGCCCAGCCGCGACCCGTTGTACGGCTGACCGATCACGGCAACCTGAGCGACGCGCCGCAGGCTCCTCACTTCGTGCGGGGCATCTTCCACCACGATCCTGATGCCCAGCCGCCGGCAGGCTTGCGCTTTGTTGCGCGTCAGCACCAGTTCCCCCCGCGGAAAACCGTGCTTTTTCAGCCACCGGAGGCTCATCTCCCTCGCCCACCGCGGCCGCGCGCTCAGGTAAACAATCCTCCACCCTGCCGAGGCTACCCTGCCCAGCACCTCCGCCGCTCCCGGCAGCGGCAGGGCCTCCGCAAATACCTCCGGGTGCGCCCTGAACCAGGCTTCCTCATCCCGGATCCCGGCTGGAGCAAGGCCGTACTTTTCCCACCGCCATTTGGGACCCAGCCCCAGGCAGTCCGCTATGGCTTCGTTGACCGCGGCCACCGTGTTACAGAGATCAACGGCCACCACCCGCTCCAACCCCGTGCACCTCCTCAACTCCCGCCAGCATTCGCGCCAGGTAGTAGCGGAACAGCCCCAGGAGGTGCGGACGGCTCTGGAACCACTCAGGAACCGGGTACGAGAACGGGTCTTCTCCCAGCCCCTGTTCGCGCAGCGTTCTCAGAGCCAGCGCCTTGACCCGCTCGCGCGTGGCCCGCCGGGCGGGAAAATAAACTCCGTCGATAGTCCACCGGCCGACGGTTACCCGGCAGGGCTCCGGTGACCTGGCCCTGTACGCGTCTTCTCGTTGTCCCAGCACAGGAGCACCACACCTTTCTTTGCCCAGCCTCCCCGGCAAGACAAGGAGACGGCCCCGTCAAGCTGTCTCTCTTCCCCAGCCCGGCATCAGCGCCATAAAGAAGGGCACGCTGTCAGCCGGAGCGCTCAGGCTGCCTTTTGCAACCTGGTGCGCACCGCTTTGAGCCAGCGAAGTACCTCTGCCCTGCTCAGCCACGCCAGGCCCACCCTTGTGTCGGCAGCGCCATAGTACACCAGCCAGCCGTCCCGCACCGGCACCATTCCGCAGGCAAACACCACGTTGTTTACCAGGCCTTCACGTTCCCACGAAAGCTCGGGCTCCAGCACGGGTTCTTCCTGGCGGTAAAGCACCACGGCGGGATCCGACGCGTCGAGTAGCGCCACCCCCAGCCGGTACACTCCGGAACTATCGGCTCCGTGATACAGGGCCAACCAGCCACCGGGAACCCGCACGGGGGGCGGCCCCATACCGATGTGGTGGCAGTCCCAGCAGCCTGCGCGGGGGGCCATCACCGGGCGGTGATCCCGCCAGGCAGCCATGTCTGCCGACCGGCAAGCCCATATCCCCGGGTAGCGGCGGTGGTACAGCACGTACTCGCCGCCCACCCTCGAGGGCAGAAGCACCCCGTTCTTGTCCTGCTCCTCCAACAGTACCCTGCGGTCGCGCCACTGTGAGTCCGGAGCCAGGCGGTCCGCCCAGACCGCCGACACCCGCACGTTCGCCCCGTCATAGGCCGTGTACACCAACCACCACCGCTTCTCCACATATGTCAGCCGCGGATCTTCAACTCCCCGGGACTCCCTTGCCCCTTCGCCACGCAGCACCGGGTGCGGCCACTTCCTGAACGATACTCCATCGCGCGACTCCGCGTAACCCAGCACAGAAACCAGCCCCGAAGGCGACATGCTGCAGGCCCGGTAAATGAGCACGACCCGGTCGCCCGTCCTGGCTGCTGCCGGGTTAAAAACAGCAGCCGCTTCCCAGGAAACACCAGGGTCGGGCTCAAGGACCGGCAAAGTTGCCAGCCGCTGCAGCTTCAGCACTCTGGCTTCCCTCCCACTTGACCTTTCTGCTTAATCACCGAACATCGTGCAGCCCGTGAGACCTGCGGAGCCGGACAGCACCCGCCATGCTTGCTTGCCGCAGGGCGGGGAGCCCGCGCAGAAGCTAAGCCCCTACCGCGGCCTCCCCGCCGCCCGGAAGATCCCGGTAGAAGGCAAGCAGCCGGGCCTCCAACACCCGGCCATCCCGAACAGCACGGCCCCGCTCAAGACGGGACAGCGTGTACGCCGGGATCCCAGCACGGGCCGCCGCTTCGCGTTGCGTCAGTCCTGCTTGCTTTCTGAGCTCGGCCAAACGGCCCGGATCGGTTGCCCTCTCATAGCCGACCAGCGACACAATCCTGCCCTCAGCCAAGCCGGCCCTCTCCAGGAACGCGGTCACGGCAGCCTCGTACCGCGGATGCGGCTCCGAGTCGCCCATCTCCCAGCGAGCATACGTCCCGGGGGTAACGCCAATCATCCGCGCAGCCGCCGCGGTGCTCAGGCCCAGACGCCCGCGGGCCGAGATCAACTGAAGCTGAAGCGGCTTCATCGAATCCGGGCTGGGGAGCGGAAAGCTCTCCACGTACCGGAACGCTCGCTCCTCCTGCACGCTGGGAACAAGGTAGCCGCGCCTGCCTCCGAACTCCTTCCTGAACCGCGAGGCCAAGCGAAAGAGCAGGGCGGTACGCAGCGGACGCAGCACCGGGTGCTCCTCCAGGTGCGCTTCGACCCGCTCCAGCACCGCCCGCCGCAGGGCGGCAGCCACCTTGTCCGATACCACCACTCCCTCTTCCAGCATCCGCCCGGCCCCGACCACAAAACGCTCCACCGGGTTTTCCAGAGCCGCCACCTGCGCCCGCACCTCGGAATACATGACCCTGTCCAGCACCGAGCAGAAGTGCTCCACATGCCTGATCACTCTCTGGAGCACCTCGGCCTTTTCCCGGTACACCGCCAGCTGGGTCGAAGCCGCCGCCTCCCTCTCGCGCGCCGCATCAAGCTCGGACTGGAGCGCCCGGGTCAGCCTCTCGAAGCCGGACAGGGCAGAACTGGTGCCTTGCACGATCTGCTCGATTGCCTTAGCCATCTCCAGGTTAGCCCCGTTCATCCCGCACAGCCTCCCTGTACTGGGCAATGTCGATTACCTGGCCGGTCCGCACGTTCAGGAGATCCCGCAGCCGGCGCAGGTACCATTCGAGAAGGGCAATCCACTCCTGGATCTCCAGGTGGTGCAGCGGCCCGAACTCCGTGGTCAGGAGCCGTTCGCCCACCTCCACCCTGGCTTTCTCCAGGGGAGCGAAGAGCTTCCGCAGCATCACGAGCAGCCCCACAGTGGCACGGCGCGACTGCAGGTGGTCCTCCAGCACGCTGAGCTCCGACTCCAACCTCCGGAGCTCCTTACGCTTCTCCTCAAGCTGACGCTCGATATCCCGAAGTTCTCCTTCAGTCCGCCGGCCCTGCTCGGCCTCCGCCAGGCGCACCTGCAGGCGCCCTATCTCCTCCCGGAGCCGGACAATCTCTGCCTCCTGCTCTGGGTCAGGGCGCACCACGACCCGCTCGACCACCTTCTCCACAACCTCGGGACCGCGCGCTTTCAGCCGCTCGTTCTCCTCCCTCAACCGGGCGAGTTCCGCACGCAGGGACTCCGCCTCCCGGGAACCTTCCCGGGTCTGGGCAAGCTGGCGCTCCAGGTCGCGGAGACGCGCCTCCACATCGGCGGCCCGCTTCCGTTCGGCGTCAAGCTGCCGCCTCAGCTCCTGGGCTTGTTGCACCGAAAGGCCGCAGACGCCGGATTCGCCCAGGACATCAAGCAGGCGTCTTTGCTCCTCGGGAGGAAGGAAAGCCAGCGAATACGCAGCGGTCTGAGCCAGCTTGCCGCGGGAAACCAGGTCTTGGAGCGGAGGAATAAGGTCGTTGAGCTTGAGGAGTTTCTTGAGATTAGCCACGTCTTCTCCAACTTCTTTGGCAACGTCATCCAGCGTTTTCAAAGGAGAATTTTTCTCCTTTGATCGCCTGTCGCCGCCCTGCCGCACGCCCCAGTAGCGCCGCAGGAACTCGGCGCGCTTGGCTTTCTTTACTGGGTCCTGGCACCACCGCCGCTCCTCGTTGTCCGCGATCATCAGGTACTCGGCCCGCTCAGGATCTACGTCCCAGATCTCCACCGGGACGTGCGTCAGGCCAAGCTCCTGGGCAATCTTCAGCCGGACGTGACCGCTGATCACGGTATAGTCCGGCGTGACCTTGAGGGGATCGCGTATCCCCTCGACTTCAATGCTCCGCTTGATCTCCTCGTACTTCTCCGGCGACGGGTCCGAGAAGTACTCGGAGTTCTTAGGGTGGGGCTTCAGCATCCCCACCGGGACGAGACTCGGCACTCTTCCCACCTCCAGGAGTTGCAATGCCCGGGCCAGTAAGAGGCGCAGCCTCGCAAGCTCGTCCCCGGAAGCATGCTGCTGGCTCGCTTTCGGCGCCTGTTTCAGAAGGCGCTCGGCTTCGTTCACCCCGATCCGCCCGGCCAGGAACTCGGCTAGGTCAAGAGGGTCAAGGCGACCGAAACCGAGCAGGTACGAGACCGTGTTGGGACTGCACCCCACTGCCCGCGCGATCTCCGCATACGACGCGCCCCGGCGCCTGAGCCGCAGCGCCAGGGCAACCTTCTCGCGCACCCTCAAAAACACCACCCCCCACAAATACAGGCGGCGCACCCCACAGGTGCGCCCCAGCAACTGTCCCGGCCGAGAGGTGACCCCCCGCGGCTACCCGTATCCAAAAACAGCAGGGCCCGGGAACCGGGCCCCTGTGCCTATGCCTCCTCTACCACCGACCAGGCCCTTTCTTCCAGCAGCCAGCGCCGCAGCCGGTACCGGCCCCAGCCATCCCTGCCGGTAAACAGCAGGCGGCGGGGATCCGCGACTCGGAACTCCGATTCGATCCTCCCACTCCTGAACCGGATGGGTTCTTCGAACCGGATCACCATGCCCTTTCGCAAGCCCGGCCGTGCGCGCCGCGCGCGAATCCTTTCCCAGCACTTCCCGCGCCACTTAAGCGCCTGCTCGTTGCCTGTCGGGGTAAGCAGCCTCAAAATGCGTTCCGGGCAATTGTAGCAGTACGGATGCATCTGCTCATCCATGCTCTTGTATCCGAAGTTGTACACGTCCCGCGGTCGATACTCTAGGAGACACACGACTGCACTGACCTCGCGCCTGCCATCCGGCCAGGTGCGCTCTAAGGCAAGGTAGGCCTCCCTCATGTTCACCACCGCGCAGTCCAGCACCCGCCCGGTGGAGCCATCCGGGTAGCAGCCACCGAGCCTCTGCTCGAAAAACTCCCGGATGCTTTGCCCTGCCGGTTTCCGGACAAAAGTCCAGCCCACGCAGGCTCCCGCCCTTCACTGCAACCGCCGCCTTGTCCCGGCCAGGACGTCGAGAAGGGCATTGACGGATTCCAGGGACCCTTCTTCCATAACACGAATGCAGGCCTGAAGGACAGGCACGAGGAGTTCACTCTCCTCAAAAAACCGGACTTGTATCTCCCAGGGTATCTTGATGAGCCAATCCGGTATGGGTGCCCGCCGCGGAGTGTTAGATGCCCCGCACAGGTAGTCAACGGTTACGTCGAAGAACGTTGCGAGCCTCACAAGCTTGTCAAGGCTTGGCTCCTGGCGGCGGTTTTCGTACGCGGAAATGGTGGCCGGCGTAACGCCCAACGCCCGCGCCACAGCTGCCTGGCTCAGTCTTCGCGTGAGACGAAGCAGCCTGAGGCGATCTGCAAACATAGGATTCCTCCAGCCTCCCTTTTGTGATGCGCTTACTTTGCTAACAGATCTCCAGTGTGCGGGAACCACGTCCCCGGCCATGCCCGGGTTGTACGGTAAGCCGGCCGCACCGGCCCCCACAGCCCGGCAAGAACAGCGTACGGGAGGGCCGATCACCCCGGGCGTGGCCCTCCCGTTGCCTTCCCATTGCGACCGCGAACCGCCGCTTCACCTTTTTTGAGAGCTTCCTCCGGACCTGCGCACCCGTTGACCGTGATCACGGTTGCCTTGTTTCCGTACTCCTGAAGGCACACAATGTAATCAGACGGCACCCCGATCGGCCAGGTGTCCTTGGCGAACACGGCTGCGAATCTCCGGGGGCCGAATTCAATCAGCAGGAGATCCCGCATTGCCCAAGGCGCCTCGACCTCGCCTGCAACCACTACCTGCTCCCACACGTCCCGGGCGTCCACCTCCACCTCGGGGCTACCCGCAGGCGGCGGGACAGCAGGCCGCACGGTGAACGCATCCACCTGAACGAGCCCGTACGGCGCCTGGGTAAGCTTCTGGCCCAGGACAGCAGCCGGCGGCCTCTCTCCGGACAGATCCCGAACCCACCGGCAGAACTCATCCCGGAATCGCCAGAGCTACCCAATCACTTCGCGTACCTGTTGCTCCGCTTCCTCAAGCGCCGCTTCAACCGTTTGAAGCAGCGAACCATCCAGCCCATCGAGAGCCAGCACGTACTCCCCTGCGCGCACTTCCCGCTCCCGGGGCCACAATCCGGCAACGCCTTTCCGCCAGACGGCCCGCGCGAAGGCCAGCGAAGGCGGCAGCCACGGCTGCGCCGGAAGAGGCCCCACCACTCTCCGCCACCCGACCGAGTTGGCCAGCCAGCTCAAGCACTTCTCGGCCGCGCCCGATCCCGAAACGTGCACCTTGCCGCAAACCCAGCAGCGGTAGCGCACCCGCCCCAGCGCGAAAGCGGCCCGGGCGGCGGCAGCATCCCTGAACACCGCAGCCTTCACGCAATTTCACCTCCGTCCGGCGGGCACGGCTCCGCGGTAAACCGCCTCGGCAACCACCGCCGCAACGTTCTTGCGCAGTTCCTTCAGACTACCTGAGTTTTCCACCACGAAGTCCGGGGTGATGAGCCCCACCTCGGCTTCTGTGGGGTGGCTCTCCGCCTCCGGCAGTGCCCCCTCTCCCCGGTTTTTGAGCCGGGCCTGCCTCAGTGCTTCTGGCGCTTTGACCAGTACTCCCAGAAACCCGATCCGGCGCAGGTATTCCGCTTCCCGCACAAGGCGGACGTCTTCCACCACCGCAAAGCCCGGTTCGTCCCGGTACAGCCGGAACGACAGGTACCTGAGCAGGCAGTCCCGGTCGATTTCGCGTAGCTTGTCGCCCAGGAGCTGCAGGAGTCGCCTGTCCTTTTCCTTCATCCCGAAAAGCTCCTCGGCGATCCGGTACAGGGGATCCGACAGCTTGTACACCCGGGCACCCATCTCCGCCAGGAACCGGGCCACGGTGCTCTTTCCCGCCGCCCTCTTGCCGTAGAGAAACAAGCGCATCGCGATCACCCCGGTATTTTCCCGACAAATGCCGGAGCCCCGGGATGTTCCCGGGGCTCCTCGGCCAAGCCTTTCGGGCTCACTTCAGCCAGATGCTAATGAGCACCGCCAGAAAGCCCAGCACGGCCGTAAGTTCAAGCACCGTAAAGCTCTGGCGCGTGTTCGCAATCTCGCGCCGCGCTTCGGAGACCTCCTCGCGAATCCCGGTCACTTCCCGCCGGAACTCGTCCCGTACTCCAGCCACTTCTTCCCGCACTCCGGTCACTTCCCGCCGGAGCCCTTCCCGCACTTCCGCCACCTCCCGCCGGACGTCTTCCCGCAGTGCGGACAGCTCGCGGCGCATTTCTTCCCGGACGCGGTCAATCCGCTCCCCAACCAACTCAACCCGGTCGGCAACCTTGTGGAACTCTTTCTCCACCTGGTCGAGCTTCCAGACCACCAGCTCCCAGGGGCTTACAGCAACTGACTCCGGCTTTTTCACCTCTTCACCCACGCTCTGCACTCCCTTTGCCTCCTCCATCATAAAGCAAGGCAGTCTCGCCGGCAACTCGGCCCGTCAGGCTTTGTCCGCCCACGTTTTTCCCACCGCACCCTCGGCCACCACCGGCACCTCGGGTATGAACTCCTTCCCGGCCTCCTCCATCTCGCGCACCATGACCTCAAGCAGTTCCGGTGCCGTTTCCTCCGGGCATTCCGCCACCAGCTCGTCGTGCACGCACGCAACCAGTTCCGCACCCAGGCGCACAAGATGCGGCCTCAAGCGAGCCATGGCCCGCTTGAGGATGTCGGCACCCGTCCCCTGCACGGGAGTGTTGTAGAGCTCCGTCGCCGGCGGGTCTCCTTCGAAGCGCCGGAGCCTGCCCGCACGCGTCCTAACCTCGCGGAGCTGGCGCTGCTTCCTGTGCCACGCCGCTATCCCCCGGTACGCCCGGAAGAAGCGGTCGCGGAACTCGGCAGCCTCCTCGAGGCTCATCCGCACCCCGTAGGAATCGCGTGCGTAGGCCTGCAGCCCTCCGGCGGACATCCCGTAGATCAACCCGAAGTTGACCGCCTTGGCAGCCTGCCTCTCGGCCTTCGTGACCTGGTCCAGGGGCTTGCCCGATACGAGGGAAGCGGTGAGGGCGTGCAGGTCGATGCCCCGCCTGTACGCGTCGAGGATCCTGCCGTCACCCGACAGGGCCGCCGCGATGCGGAGCTCGATCTGGCTGTAATCGCAAATCACCAGGGCCTTACCCTCCGGCGCCACGAAGCACCGGCGGAACCTGGCTTCGCGGGGCACCTGCTGCACGTTGGGGTCACGGCACGCGAACCGGCCCGAGGCCGCCCGGCACTGGTCGTAGGTCGCATGTATCCGCCCGGTGGCCGGGTTCACATGCTGCGGGAACTTCTCTATGAACGCTGACAGCAGCTTTTCCAGGCCGCGGCATTTCAGGAGCGCCTGCACCGCCGGGTGATCGCCTGCCACCGCCTTGAGCGTGGACTCCCTCGTATCCGGCACCTCGACGCCCAGCGCCTGGAGCGCTGCCTTGACCTGCTGAGGCGAATTCGGGTTCGCCGGAGTGCTCGCGCCGAACAGGTCCCTGGTCCCCGGCAGCACGAGCAGCCGGGCCAGCTCGCGCCTCAGCATGTTCCGCTCCGCCTTGAGGTCCAGGCCCAGTTCCTCCCACGCGTCCAGGTCGAGCAGTATCCCTGCATACTCCATATCCGCTACGGCGGGGGCACAGGAGAACTCAAGCTTTGCTGCCCGCTCGAGCCCCAGGCCCGACAGCTCCTTCGCCAGCACCTCCCAGAGAGGCAGCAGCACTGCGGCGTCGCGCGCGGCATAGAGCAGCTGATCGGAAGTCAGCGGCCCGGCGAAGTCCGAACGAGCCAGCTCCTTGGGCAGGTCAAGCCCCAGATACTTCTTGGCCACGGCCGCCAGGTTGTGCTCGCCGCCGGGCATCCCGCAGGACAGCAACTGCGCGGCCAGCATGGTGTCAACCAGACCGCGTACCTCTCTTAACCCGGCCGCGCGCAGAAACTTGAGGTCGAAGGTGGCGTGGTGGAAAACTTTCAGCACCGACGGGTCGGCAAGCAGGTCTCCGAGCGGTTTCAGGTTCCCTGCCTGCCATGCATCTACCACCCACACCGTACCGGGTACCGCGATCTGCACCAGCCTCAGCTTGGACGAGTGGGGATCGAGCCCGGTCGTCTCAACGTCCAGCCCGACTTTCCGGGACCCCGCCGCCGCAGCCACCGCCTCCTGCAGCCCGCCCTGCGAAGTTACGTAAGACACCCGGCTTCCTGTCGCTGGTTCCTTGAGGACAATCCCCATGTCCCATTCCCCCAGCAAGAAAGGGCAGGTGCTCGGCGCACCTGCCCTTTCGAGAAATTACAGGTCCGGGCCTGCTACTCTTTCGCCACCACTAAAGTGCCGGCCAGCCTATCATGCCAGCACCTTTTCTCACGGTCCCACAGCATCCACAGGTAGCCCAGCCCGAACACCAGTCCCGACACCAGTTTCCCTAGAACCTCCCGTACAAAAGCCCGGCCAAGTCCCGGTGGGCCGCCGTCAGGCCCAACCACCCTGATCTTCAAGATCCGCTTACCGGGCGTCTTCCCCGTAAGCCCTGTGTACAGCCAGAGGTAGCACCATGCAAGAGCGGTCAGCAGCAAGTTCCCGTACTGCGGATGCACCACTCCGGCGTACACGAGCATTGTCACCACGAAACCTCCCAGAACGCCCACAACGAAGCCGTCAACCAGCCATGCCGCCAGCCTCTGCCCGAACCCGGCATGCTTTGCTTCCGCCTGCATCGGTCGCACCTCCCGCTTCATTGATCGAACACCGCCGCTGCCACCTGCCTCCTGCCCAGGTCAACTGCAACCGGCACGCATTTTGACCCGCACATGGGGCAGAAGCAGCTTTCCGCGGGTTCCGGTATGCCCGCACGGTAGTGGACGCCATGGAAATGCCACCAGCCGCAGTACGGACACTCATCCCGCACGCTCAGCACCGCACGCTCGTCCGGCCAATCCGCCCAGAACCATGCCCTCCTCTCCTTCACCATGCTTCACCCCCTTCCGCCCGCCCGCGACCCGGGCGGCGATCTTCCTCCCCGGGGACCCGCCCGCAGCAGGCCACCACCGGGAACCAGAAGGGGAAGGGGGAAATCTCCCCCTCAGCTCTTCCTCAGGGGCAGCACGAGATACCGGTAGCTGTCCCCCGCTTCCAGGACCGACACGGCTTCCTCACCGGCAAACCCCCAGTGCACTTCCTCCGCACCTGCCCTGCGGGAGGCCTTCAGTCCGTCCAGAACCAGGGACGCGTTGAACCTCACCTCAAGGCTGCTGCCGCTCGCGCACGCGCACGGGACTTCTTCCCGGGTCCTGGCGGCAGTCGACTTTCCCTCGACTTCCAGCGCACCCGCGCCCAACCGCACCACCACGGCAGGGAAGTCGTCGCCCGCAGCCGCCACGGCCCTCTCGAAACAGGCAATCAGGTCCTCGACCCGCGCCCGAACGGCTACCGCGGGTGAAACCGTGGCCACCTGCCGCCAGTTCGGATAGCGCTGGCCGAGCAGCCGCGCCGTCAGGCAGCCGCCCTCCCAGGCAAACGACGCGAAGGTGGTGCTGAGCACCACCTTCACGCTGCCGCGGTCGGGCAAGCAGGAGGCCAGGAGGGAAGCCGCTTCACGGGGCAGGACTGCCAGCCCTGCTCCGCGAAAGGGCACAAACCTCCTCGCGGCCAGCCGCACGGCGTCTGTCGCCACCAACCACCCATCCGGGTCCCACGCCACCCCGGCCATCGCTCCCTGGCCCTCGTCTTTCGACGCCGCGGGCAGCACCTGGGCCAGGCCGGCGGCCAATTCTGCAGCAGGAACCTCCAGTTCAACTCCTCCAACGGCAGGCGGCTTTGGAAAACCACTGGGGTCAAAACGGTTCAGCACCCACCGGCCGGACTTCCAACCCACCAGTACCCCGTCTTCTTCACACCGCACCCGTACTGTGCCCTCAAGCTCCCCGCACAGGGAGGCGAAAGCCCGGCAGGGCAGCGCCGATGCGCCGGGTGTCAGCACCTCGGCAGGAGAGGCCATGGTCAGCCAGACCTGAACGTCAGTGGCCGTGAGCGCAACCCGGTCCCCATCCGCCTCTACCAGCACCGCACCCAGCTCCGGCATCTGCGGGCTGCTGGGTACCACCTTCGCCACCCGGGAGGCCGCCGCACGGAGGGCAGCAGCTTCTGCAACAAATTCCAACCTGCCACCTCCCAAGCATTACCCGGCGTAAAAGTGGCTGCCGCAACGAGTGCAGCGGTACCGCACGACCTCCCCTTCCTCTTCGTAATACTTGCCGTCGTACTCTCCAACTTCGACGTAACAGTCGTCCCTTTCAACCACCACGTGCGCCTGCCCGCAGAAGGGGCAGTATTTCGGGCACGCTGTCTCGCTGCGCCTCACCACTCATCACTCCTTTTCCCACAGCCAAAACTCCGGCTCGAAAGGCTCCCCGGCAAGTTCCGCCGCTTCTTCCGGAGAAATCACCCTTCTCACCCACATCCCGGCCAGACCGCCCCAGCCGAAAAGCAGGGACGACGGGATGGCGCCAAAAACGCAGAAACGACCTATCCGCAGAAGCTTGATGCCCGGAGTCCATTCGTCGCCCACGTACCGGCACAGGGTCAGTTCCGAAGGAGCAGGAAGCACGGGCCGCCGCCGGATGCATTCCTCCCAGTCCCCGCCCGGGCGGCGGTAAAAGAGTCGCACGCCGTCCCTGCGGTACCATCCAGCCAGGCGGGTTGGGAGCTCCGGCACCAACAGCTGCGAGACGAGCTCGCGCGCCATCCGCAGGGCTTCTCTGACGTATCCTGCGTCGATAAACTCCGCCTGCAGGTGCTCAACCTCTTTCCGGTAGGCATCCGGCTCCAGGGAAGGCAGCCACTCGTACTCGGAGAGAGGAGCGTGGATGTGCCTGCGCTTCGCCTGGTTGAGGCGGAGGCTGATGCTGTTCGCCCGCGACCGGGCATCCAGCACGTGTGCGTGGAGCCACCAGCCATCCCGCACCCCGAATTCCCCGAGGGGCAGGTTCCAGTCGATCAACGTCCCCCGCGCGGTGCGGCTCCTCAGGCCAGCCCCCATCTCCGACGCAAGCCGCTTGGCACACGGACCGGGAACCTCCCCCTTCTCGTGTACCTCCCCGCAAATCGCACAGAGGTACCGCGGGCTTCCCAGCGCGAACGCGGCCCTCGCCTCCTCCGGCACGGAGAACCGGCACGCCTTCACGGCAGGAGTCCCTCCCAAAACCGCGCGTCTGAAGGCGCTCCGGCTATGGCGGCCACTTCCTCCGGCTCGAGGAACAGCATGACCGCCAGCCCGGCCATGCCCCAGGAGAACACCAGACTGTCTCCCGCCAGAGTCACCAGGACGCGCTCGCCCCTCCACGCCCAGTGCACCTGCTTTGACGCGCGGCCGTAAGCCCCCGTCCAGGGAGCCCTTCCGAGCCCGAACGCATCATGCGCTTCCGGGGCGTAAAAAGGATGCGGCTCGGGCCTGCCATCAGGAAGCGCCACTGACCCGTCGCGATAAAACGCTCCCGCCGGTCCGGGAACCGGCGGGATAAGCCGGCTGGCGGAAGAGACGAGCTCAACAAACCGCCGCCTCACCGCCGGTTCAACAAACCGGTCCCTCCACCCGGAGGTGACCTGCCGGAAGATGGGCTTTTCGAGGGCCAGCAACGCCTCCGCTTCCCCGGGCAGCTCGAATGCTCGGTCCCTCATTTTCTGCGCCGCTTCACCGATTATCTGGTACGCTTCCCACAGCGCATCCCGGACCGCCTGCGCTTTTTCCCGTCCCAGCCAGAGCGGAAGAAACGGATTCACCCACCAGTCAGCCAACCGGCGCGACACGGAAAACACCCGGGGAAGCCCCGGGCTGACCGGCGCCGCGCACATCCTCGAGAACATCTTTTCGACGCACCGGTCTGTCCCGTACCGGCCGCTGCGCGGGTGCGGCCGGTGAGTCTTCCCGCACACCGCGCACAAAAACGTCGGCCGCCCCATCGCGAAGGCGGCCTGCGCTTCTTCCACAGTGCCAAAGGACACCGCCTTCAACCTTCCACCTCCACCGGACCGGGAAAACGCGCCCGCACCCAGCACGAGGTCTTGCGCCCGGTACGGCGCAGCTCCGCCCGGAGCCACCCGTTGCGGTACTCAAACGAGAGCAGCCGCCAGTTGCCCCGGGCAAGCCCGGCCGCCTCGGCCAGCTGTGAAGCCCACACGGGCCCGCTTGCCGCCGTGCGGTACACGTCCTGCGGCGGGGGAGGCAGCCGGGCCGGCAGCATTTTCAGTTCGGCCACGGCTATCTCACCCCGCTCGTCCTTTTCGACCTGAAAGCAGGCGTCTTCCAGCACCCTGAGATCAGACAGGATCCGCTCCAGCCATTCCTTCCCCGCCAGCCATGTTGCGCGTGCCTGCTCGACAGCCGGAAGCCACTTCCTCTGGATCAGCTCCGCCCGCCTGTTGATCCGCTCCCACAGCACCGTGCGGGCGCTTCTCCCGGAAAGCCCCATCACGAGCACGATGCGAAAGTCCGCTTCCGTGGGAGTCAGGACCACCGGCCGCGGTCCTCTCCAGGCAAGGAACCACCACGGCGCCGCCAGGGCGGGGCGCCTGTAATCAGGGTTGCTTTCCCCGTAGTCGACGCGCGGCGCCATGACCCATATGTCCTTCCAGCGGTTCCTGATCTTGCTCAGGCAGCGCCTGCAGCCCCCGCCCGGGTAGCGGTGCACCCTGCCGCAAACGCCGCACCGGAACCGAAAACCCGCGCTTCCCGCCAGCGCCAGCGCTGCCTCCGCTTCTTCCACGCTCCCGAATACCGCTGTCCTCAACCCATCCTCACCACCTGGCCCCACGGCGGCTGGCCCGTCGCATCCCGGCAGAGCACCCAGAGCACCGGGTAGGCAGGCGGCGAGTCCGGGTACAGCCCCTCGCCGTCCGTCAGGAACACCAGCGCCGTGGGCTGGATACCGCGCCGGGCAACTTCGTCGAACACCGGGCGGAAGTCCGTCCCGCCACGGCCCGACAGCCTGAGCAGCGGGAACGCGTCACCGCGCTCGAGCGTGTACCAGTGGTAGGTCCGCACGTCGCAGTCGACCACGTGCATGGTGAACACGTCCTGCGCCCACAGCCCGGCGGCTTCCGCCGCGAACTGCTCGAGCTCCTCCTCCGAGATCGAACCCGAGGTGTCCACGGCTACCACCAGCTCCTCCACGCCTTCCCCGCCGTAGCCGGGGACGTACAGCCCGGCGTGGACGAACCTCCGGTCCGGCGAAAGCCACGAGTACTCAAACCTGGCCCTGGACAGAAAGCGCGCCATCACGTCCCGCCAGGACACCCGTGGCCTCGACGCCTCGCGCACGACCACCTCGGCCCAGCCCGGAAGGTTTCCCCTCAGCCGGGCCGCCTGCACCGCCCCTGCCACCCGCTGCTTCCACAGGTCCTCCAGTTCCCGCGGTGCCTGTTCCTGCTCGTGCTCCTCCCCTTCCGGCTGCCCACCCCACTTTTCATGCCAGCCCCACGCCTGAGGGGCAAGCGCAACCCGGTACAGGGAAAGGCGCGCATATATCTCCTCGGCCGGCATGTTCCGGAAGGTGCGGTCCTTCAGCGCCCCGTCCGGCAGCTTCACCCCCGCTTCTTCGAGCAGCAGGTTGACCGCGAGGTCCGCTGCCAGGTTCCAGCGCGCCTTCTCCCTCCCGCCGCGGCGCCAGAGGTGCCCGAGAGCGCAGTGGAGCACCTCATGGGCCACCACCCCGGCGACCGCGTCCAGCCCGCGCCGCGCGGCCAGCTCGCCGATCCACCCCGGGTTGTAGTACAGGCAGGACCCGTCCGTCCCGGCGGTGGGGACGGACGGGTCCTCGACCGGCCTGAGGAAGAGGGCGAGGGTGCCGAAAAATGGCTGGCGCAGCAGGAGGAACGTGACCGCCATCCTCACGAGGTCGCGGGCATTCCGGTCAGACACTCCTTGCGAGCTCATGCCTGAACACCTCGCTGTTTTCAGCCACGAACTCCCGGAAGAAGGGCTGCACGCCCAGCTCCGTTATGAGCCCCGCGTTTCCCGCTTCCTTCAGGTAGTAGGCCTGGAATTCCCCCGGTACCCTCCTCAGCCACTCCGCATACGCCGCCACGGCATGCTCAAAACGCTTGGACCGCTTTTTCCTCATCGCCACCAGCCGCGAAACCAGGGCCCCGCACAGCGCCCACAACACGTCCGGCCTGTCCGGCGGCGGTGCCGGCACGTCCGCCCCGGCGAGGATCGCATCCGGGTCCGGCATCTCGTTCCGCGCCCGCAGGAAGGCCCGGAACTCACGTGCCGGCCCCGACCCCACGCACCCCTCCACGACCAGCTGCGGGGGATCGGGTGCGACTTCCAGCACTCTGGAGACAAAATGCCACGTCCTCGGCGTCGCAAACGCCACCTGTCCCGTGGCCTTCCAGAGGAGTTCGGGCCGAAAGCCTACGAACGCAATTACCTCCTCCCGGATGCCGTGCGAGTACGCCCACATTTTCCAGCCGTCGGCGTCCATCTTCACCCCCTCGCCGGACACGTCAAGCCCCGGCAGGTCGCAGCAGACCGGGATGTGCACCATCCGGTTGGCAAGCGAGCTCGTCATCTGGTAGCTCCCCGCCCGGTCAACCACCCGGTTCCCCGCGGCAATTACCACCCAGCCCTCCGGCACCTCGTACTCGTCGAACCTCCGCTCCAGGAAAAGCTGCAGCGCCGCCAGCTGTACATCCCGCGGGGCGCCGGTGAGCTCGTCCAGGAACCATATTCCCCGCTCACCATCCCTCTCCGGGTCGGGGTACTCCGCCGGCGGGTAGTACCGCGTCCGGCCCCTGGAATGGTCGGGCACCGGCACACCCCGCATGTCCACCGGGTTGCGCCGCGCCAGCCTCACGTCCACCAGCCCCCAGCCCATCCTCTGCGCAAGCTCCTTCACCCGGTCGGACTTCCCCACCCCGGGCGGCCCCCACAGCATGGGCGAGAGCCCCGCCCGGATGCACACCTCCAGCGCCTCTACCACCGGATCGCTCATCACTTTCCCTCCTTCTCGAGCCGGGCGGGTTCGAGGAACGCCCGCGGGTTGAGCACCGCGTTGCACAGCTCCCTCAAAAGGCCGGCCCTGCTGTCCGCCGGACTCGGGGCCGCCTGCTCGAATCCAAACGAGAGCACGGCGGCAAGCTGCCTGAGCAGCGCCACCATCGCCGCGCCCGGCCCCCTGAACAGCGTGGTGATCACCTGTTCCTCCGGCCGGGCGACGGCAGCAATTCCCACCCGGCCTTCCGCCCGGTCGCCCGCAACTTCCACCGCCATGCCGGGGTTTCCCCCGCCTTCCTCTTCCAGGGGAAGCGCGTCCGGAGGTCCGGCAAGCGCCGCTGCTACAGCGGCCAGCAGGCGGTCGCGCCTGCCCTTGGGCACCCCGCCCAGCACCATCGCCGCGTTTACTCCCGAGGCCAGCCTGACCAGCATCTCAGCCAGGCGCTCGGGGTCCGAGCAGGCCAGGAAGGCCTGGACGGAAGAGCCGTCCCAGAACGCAGCCAAGCACTCGCCCTTCACCACCTCCTGCCCGCCGATCCTGAGTTCCGCCTCAACAAGCACGCAGGTCACCCCCACATAAGACCCCGGGACATGCCCGGGACCATCTTCCTCCCCGCGCCGGCAGCCGCGCCGCCGGCGATCAGGTCTCCAAAGCTGCGGCCGGCCTCCCGGCCGCCGAACTCTCTTACTACCGGACCCCGCGGGTCAGGCCGAGTCCCAGTGCCAGAAAGCCGAGCAGCCTGTCAGGCAGGCTGCCCGTGCGCACAACCGCTACTCCAAACCTCTTCGGTGACGGCCACAGGACCGGCACTCCCCACGGCGTAAAGGCATCCGCCCCCAGGTGCACCAGCCACCCGAGCGCGAAGGCCCACCAGGCCGGGCCGAGCAGCTGCCACGCGAGGGCGGCCGCGCACGCCAGCCCGGCCAGGGAATGGGTGAAGCCCCGGTGACCCAGGAATCCTGCCGCGGTCAGCACCAGCCCGGCCGCGGCCAGCGCCGCGCTCCTTTCGGAAAGCCCAGCCAGGCAGAGGCCGAGGCCTACCGCAACGCGGCCCGTCCTGCCCCAGGACGACCCGGGCACCAGCCTGCCCGCAATCGAACCCGGGGAATCGATGTCCGGAAGGAGCGAGCCCGCCACGCACAGCACCGCTTCCGCGCCGTTCACCGGACCCGCCAGAGAGAGCGCCAGCAGCCCCAGCCCGGCATGCGTCAGGCCTACCACGGCAGCTCGACCTCCTCCGGCGGAGGAAGCTCCACCGCGCCGTTCCTCGCGGCAGGTGCGGGCTTGTGCCCGTTCTCACCCGACGCCCTGACCAGCACGTCAAAGTCAGATACCCATATCTCCAGACTCGCCGACCCGTCCTCCTGACGCCTGACCTTGAGCTTCCCCTCAATGAACAGCCGGTCTCCCTTGCCGAGACCGGCCTCCCTCAGCTTCTTCGCCTCCCGGTCCCAGGCGGTGACCGGGAGCACCTCTCTCCGTCCGTCGTCATTGACGATGAGCTGCAGCCTCGCCTTCAGAAGCTGCGTGCCGTCCTTCCTCGTCACGGTGTCGAACTTCGGCGGCACCGCCACTTCCGCCGCAAACATCACCCGGGCCAACCACATCCCTCCCCCGGCAAACTCCTCAATCTCCGGGGCCCCGCCTCCGAGGAGCAGGTCGTCAAGCCCCTTGCCCTGGGAAAAGCGCCAAAACGCGCGGTATACTTCGTACCCCCGCTCCCGCAGGGCAGCCCCCAGGTCGCGCGTCGCCTGCTCCACGTGCGGGTTGACCTCCGCATCGGCGTCGAACGCCACCACGACCTGCCGGGAACCCAGTTCCTCCAGGGCTCGGAACAGCCCGGCGGACCGCCAGGTGGTCACACCGGGCACGGCCACCACCGGTTCGCCCAGCATACCCGCCGCAATGTCCGCCTTCAGCGGCCCCTCCGTGACCCACACCCTCGGGCTTGAACCACCCGGGGGCCGCGCCACGTGGCAGAACACACGCGCGGGAGTGCCCTCCGGCCGGCCGCTCGACGAAAGCCAAACATAGCGCGGCCCCTCCCCGGAAGCGTCGCGCCTCACCTGGATGCCCAGCACCCTGCCCTGCGCATCCCTCACCGGTATGACCAGGCCGGCCGGACCGGCCACCCGCCACTTCCCGGCCGCCCGCCAGAACCCGGGGACGCCGGACGGGTCGACCATCGAGGCTACTGCCTCGCCGATTTCCGCCCGTCGCCCCTCTGGCAGGGTGCGATACATGCCCGCTTCGACCTGCTCCGGGGTCATCCCGCGGGCGGGCGACAGCAGGTGCTCGCGGTGCCTGTCCTCCAGGCCCAGGACGCCAAGCAGGGCGCGGTACACCCGGTCGAGCCTGCCCGGATCCGGGGCCTGCTCGCGGGCCGGGGCGGGCGCCCGCGACGGCGCCACCGCCCCGCCCGACAGCCTGCCCCGCGCCCCGCAGCGGAAGCAGAAAAACACGCCCTTCTGCGCATTGCCGTAAAGGTGCCCCTTCTTGTCCCCGCAAAACGGACAGTTCGTCCTCGCCTCCCGCCGGCCCGGCGCGAAGCGCAGGCCGGCAGCCGCAGGGTCCAGCACCAGGCCCACGCCCCGCACCTCCCTTCAGTCATCCTTGCCCGGCCGGACCGCCTGCTGCACCACCAGGGCGTCTTCGCGCGCGAAGTATCCTCCGAAAAGCAGCCTGTCTCCAGGTCTGGCCTGCTGCATTACCTGCCTCACGAATTCGTGCACGTTCTTTTCGGAGAACGCGTAGCAGACGCGGCCCACCTCACCGTCTTCCCCTTCCACTATCCGCACCTGCACCACCACCACCGGGCTGCCGTCCTGGGGGTCCTTCCGCACCACCGGCGGAGCCATCACTTCCAGCGTCCCGTAGGTACCGCGCTGGCCGCCAACCGCGCCACGGGCCGGCGCGGCAGGCCCACCCTGACCCTGCTGCTCCGCCGTCTTCGGCGCGCAGGTCACGGGCTCCGGGGCCGCTGGCTTCGGCGCACGGGCTGCAGCCCGTTCCGGCCCGGCAACGCTCTGTCGCGCCGCCGGCTTTGGCGCATGGGCTGCAGGCCCGCCAGCGCCTTGCTGACCTGAAACAGCCTGCTGCTCTGCCGGCCCCGGCGGGACGGGTTGGCTTCCGGTCTGGGATACCGGCAGGTTCTCGCCCGGGCCGCCCGGCACCGGCGCCTGTGGCACTTCGCTTTCTGGCGGGAACAGCAGCTCCGGCTTTTCGTCTTCGTCCGGCTCCTCGATCTCCACTTTGACCCCCGCGGGAAGCATCACGGCCGGCCGCTGGGACAGCGCCCCCGAAGCCGCCTGCCTCACAAACTCTTCCAGGGTCATGTCGTCCTTAAGCACATACAGCACCGGCACCACGGTCTTCACCTGCCGCTCGGCGCCTGCTTCCCCGATGACCGGGTGGGCGTGCTCCAGCCTCACCTCGAGCTGCAGCGTCACCGTCCAGATGGGCTGGTTGAGCACGGCCAGCATCTTCAGGAAAATGCTCAGCGCCCCCGCCACGTTGAGGTAGCTGTTCACGCTCCCCGTGGCGATCTGGTATATCCCGAGCATCCCGGGCACCTTGGGAAGCAGGAAGTTCAGCCTGCCCACTTCCCGGCACTTCCCCGCCCGGTACACCGGGCACGCGCGGTAAAGGCACGGTATCTGCACGTACTCCTTGCCGCCCTGGCCCTTGACCACGGGGAACTGCTCGCCCGTGGTAGCGCTGACAAAGCCTTCGCGTGTGGGGACCACCCCGTACTCGCGCTGCCCGGCCTCGCCCCGCGCGTACACCACCGAGAGGTTGGCGCGCTCACCGTCGCCGGTGCAGATCCGGCCGAACTGGTCGCCGTACCGCTCAAGCTGCGACGGGAAGATCACCGTGATGTCATCCACCGGAAACGCAATGTCCAGCCTGCGCGGCCGGTCGCCGTAGACCTTCCTCACCTCTTCCGGACACACGAAGTAGTCAAGGGACCTGGGCACCCCCTTCTCGTCCTTCTCGCCCAGCTGTATCACGCCCAGCCTGGGCAGCCTCAGCGTGTCCCAACCCTTGATTATCCTCCGGAGCGGCTTCGGCTCCATGCCATCTCCCCCTTTTACACCCCGCGCGTTCCGCGCGGCCAGACACATGAAGAGGCGGCGGGGACACGCCCCGCCGCCACACCCTACTCCAGAAGCCCTCCCGGCCCGCGCAGCTCGCGGACCGGGTGCCCGTGAGCCCGCCACCAGCGGGCTTCGAACCGGGCTACCGACAGCGCTCTCTCCAGGCTCCGGTAGGTTCCCCTGCGCTCCCAGCGCTCGGGGATCTCCACCCACACTCCCCAGCGTCCGCCGGGCTCCTCCCTGACGTGGATCCTCACCGGAAGCCCGGCCACGTGTCTCCCTCCTTTCACTCAGCCGGCAACTGCAAACTCCCAGGCAAGCTGCCTGCCCTCCGGACCGGCTGCGACCAGCCTCGGCGGCGGGCTCCACATCTCCCCGGCAGGCTCCAGCCCCTCCATGCCTTCCGCCAGCACCCGGGCCAGCTCGAGCCCCAGGTCCATCCCCTGGGCCATCGCCCGCAGCCCCTCCGAACTAAACCTGCCCTCGAGCGCCAGCGCGGCACGCAGCTTCGAACCCATCAGCCGCAGCACCGCCTCCTGCAGGTGGTCCCGGTAGGCCAGGAAGACCACCCGCACGGGTTCGGTCTGACCAATCCGCCATGACCTCCGCGAGGCCTGCCTGAGCGTGTACAGCGAGTAGCCGGTCTGGTAGAAGACCAGGGTGGGGAAGTCAATCAGGTCCAGCCCCACCTCCACCAGGCGCGCGTTGCCCAAAAGGACCTCGACCCCGCGGCGCACCGCACCCGCTATCCATTCCTCCCGCTCGACAGGAGAGACTGACGCGCGCAGCACCTCCGCTTTCAGCCCCGCGCCGGAAAGTAGCTCGAGCAGCCTGCCCGACACGTCCCGCAGCCCCGTGTACACCAGGTACACGAACACCCGCCTGCCCCGGGACACCTCCTCCCGGCAGATCTGGAGCAGCGCCTCCTCCTTGGGGTAGACCGGCCAGTCCGGCAGGTCCCGCGGTGCGGCCACCACCTTACCGCCTGCCGTCACGGGCGGGTTCCCGCAGGGCCGGTCGGGGTAAGACAGGGCCGCGTGCACGTACCCGCCCACCCGGGCCGACCGCGCCTTGAGCAGCTTCCTCACTTCCTGGCCGAGCGCGGAACGGAGCTCGGCGTAGGCCGCCTCCTGCTCGCGCGACATGCCGACGAGCAGGGGCTCTTCCCGGTAGGGAGGCAGGTCGGCCGCCAGGTCGGAGAGCTCAACGAACACGCACCGCTCCATCAGATGCTCGGAAAACACCGCCGGGGAAATCCCCGGACGCTCCCTGACCCGCACGGCCGCACCCGCCTTCCGCGAGGACCGCCCCACGCGGGCGTTCTGCTCCGGCACCACCTTCTCCAGGCACCCGTAAGCGGCCACGAACTTCCCGGCGTCCGAGTAGGAGTACCCGGCCCTCTTCATCTCCTCCGGCGAGGTCCTGAAGAGCAGGTGGAACAGGTTCGAGGCGTAACCGCCGGTCAGCGTCCCGGTCAGGGCCAGCGACCTCTTCGCCCGCGCGCAGAACACGCCAAAAGCGCGGCCTTGTGCGGAACAGGGGCTTTTGTAGTAATGAGCTTCATCTCCTACGAAGACCCCGAAGTAGCCGCGCGGCAGCCTCTTTATCACGTCGCACACCGCCGCCCGCCTGGGACCTTCCCGGTCGGCCTGCCAGAGGGGTTCCCCGCAACGGCCGCAGCGTGCATTGTCCGCCCTCGGCTCCCTGAAGAAATCCCGCGCCGCGGCTACCACCTGCCCGCAGCGCGGGCACTCCCACCGCCCCCGGCGCCACACCGCACCCGGCCTGCGGTGCCAGCCCAACTTGGCCATCTCCTTGGACACTATCCAGAACTCCGGGACCCGGGGCTTTTCCGCGGGAAGGGCAAGCGCGTCGCGCCAGGACGCGATCACGCCCACCCGCGCACCGGGCACCGTCGCCTCTACCTCCCTCTTCCACTTGCCTACCAGGTGTGACGGGCACATGACCAGCACGCGGCATGCCCCGGTGCGGGAGACCAGCCAGGCCGCAGCACAAGCGCAGTACGTCTTCCCCGTGCCCATGTCGCCCACGAGGAAGGCCGACCTCCTGCGCTCGAGCACCTTCACCAGAGCCTGGATGGCTTCCGCCTGCGCCCGGAACGGCCTGCGAACCAGCTGCTCGAGCCGGGGATCGTCCGGGTCGCCGGGCTTCCTCAGGGGCTCAGCCAGCTCCCCCACCTTCCGGGCAAGCTCCGGCGCGAATTCCCTTAGGTACTCCTCGAGGGAGGAAACGGCCGCCAGAGAACCGGCGGCTTCCCCGCCTCCGGGAACCGGCAGCCTGCCTTCCCTCACCGCCGCCCGCAGTTCCCGCTCGGGGTCTTCCACGAGGCGCACGATCCGCAAGGGAAAGGGCGGCTCGCCCAGGACGCGGTATTCCCGCATGCTCTCCTTGAGCACCGCCGGAAGAGAAGGCAGCCACTCCGGCAGGACGGGCACCTGCGTTTTCCTCTTGACGTACTCGAGGATGCCGGCCGGATCGGCCCCGGCCAACACCCCGCCTCCCTCAAGCACCTCCCAGAACGCCGGCACCCCGACCACGGCGTGCACGAAATCGTCAATCTTCGCTTTCCTCACCCTCGCCCCGGCGGCGCCGTACAGCTTGAACCGCAGCTCGGTGCCGTTCCCTGAAACCGCCAGTTCCTGCCCGGACGTAAGCGCCCGCACCAGGTCTTCCACCGCCCGTGGCGCCCCAAAGAGGTCGAGGGCCCCGGCGGCAACCAATTCGCCCTCCGGACCGGACGCGAAGGGGACAATGAAGCTCGACCACGCCCGCACCACGCCACGCCCGGGGACATACCCCAACACCTTCAGCACCTGCGTCCACCCCGCCTTCACCTGAAAACCTTCACGCCGCCGCCTGGAAGGAGCACCGACACCACCGGCCGGTGCACGAGAAGCTCCCCCCGCCAACCGCCTCCGCCTTCTTCCACCTCAAGAGGCAGGGACACCCTTTCCACCGAACCCCTCACCGCATGGGCCTGGGCCCCCTCGCCCACCACGCCGTCCAGGTGGCCGGCGGCGAGGAGGAGTGCCACGTGGCCCGGCCGCAGGGGCAAGGGCGGGCGGCCGGCCATGCCCCGCTCCTTCCCGCCGAGGAACATTCTCCACAGGGGCGACGAGGCAACCCGCTCCCGCGCCTCCCCCTCCGGAGGCAGAGCCGGGACCACCCGGGCCCCTTCCGTGCCGCCCGGGATGCTGTAAACAGGTTCCCGAATGCGTGCGGGATCAGCAGGCGACTTCAACGCTTCAAGCAGCCGCCTCTCCGCTCTCAGGTCGCCGCGCAGGGCAGGCTTCCTCACCCCGACCACCGCCAGGCCTCCCGGAACGGACCACGCCGTAACGTCCGAAAACCTGTCGCACACGAAGCCTGCGGTGCCCGCATCGATATCCTCCGGGCGGAGCATCCACACCAGGACGCCGCCGGGCACCAGCACCCTCCAGCACGCGCGCAGCCACAGCCGCCCGGCTTCACCCGGGTCCAGGTACAGCAGGGAGAAGCTGCTGTCCGCCGTCCGGCAGTCCGGCCACGGGCCCAGCACGGGCCTTGCAAATCTCCGCCCCAGACTTGCCGCTTCAGCCTCCGAACTGAACACTCCCCAGGCGATGCCGCCCGCCTCTGACACGAGTTGGGGCAGATCCGCCGTCTTCACGCACGGGTCAACCGCCGAAAAACTCTCCTCGGGAAACAAAAACAGCCTCTTCAGCAGCCGCACCCGGCTGCCCACGCCACAACACCTCCCGCTCCCCCGGCAGCGCCGGGGGAATTTTGCCCGGCACTGCGGGCGGAAGCAGGAAAAGCCCCGGCCAAGCCGGGACCTATCCAAAAAACGAAGTCCCGGCCACGCCGGGACTCAAAGGCCTGCGTAACAGGTCACAACCGGGGTCCTACCCCCGTTGCCTGCCTACGCATTTTTTCAGGTGCTACCAGACCCTAAATCTTCGGAGTGTTCGCATGCACCGGTGCCCATCAACTCCATTGCGAACCTGGTGATCAGGTCCAGATACGCACGTCCCTTTTCCATCAACTCACACACGTCATCCCGCCCAAGGGGACGGTCCCGGTAGTCAGCACGTACCCTCAAATCCTCCAGGTCATGCAGGAACCTGCCCAACTCTCTCGGCAGCTGCCCGGACCGAACATACAACCTGTTGAACTGACCCAGTGCCTGGCTATGCCTGGGCGACCGGGCGGCAATCTGCACACCGCCTGCCACGAGAGCTGCAACCACTGCCCTGTACACGGAGAAGTAGGCGCGGCTGGCGCACCCGCGATACTTCCCCGCTGCATACAGACACTCGGCTTCTTCCCAAACTTCCCGCGCCTGTTCGATTTTGTACCGGACATATTCCGTCCGCTCAGCGGCCTCCAACGAGCACACCCTCTTTTGCGGCACTCACGTAGAAGGGGTCATACCTGCCCGCAGGCCCATCAACCTCCTCAGCTGGGCAAATGGCGGGCACTAGCCAGCAGCCACGTTCCATGTTGACTTCGAATGCGACGTCGAGCAGCAACCGTCGGAGTTCAGGGGTTTCCGTGCGGACCACAACCAGCACGTCAACATCAGAGTCGTGTCGAGCTTCACCCCGAGCCCGGGATCCGAAGAGCAGAATCCGCTCAACGCCAGGAACCTTATCGATCCTCAGCGCGTAGTCCCGTGCAACCTCCAGACCTTCAGGGTCAGGCATGCCCGACCAGTCATGGCATCCGCGTTTCCCCATCCCTTATCACCTCTTTGGCCCGGTTTATACCGGCAGCGCGGCACAACTCTTCTTGAGCGGGCAGAGCGCGAATGGCAGTTTGAGGTTGGCAATGGCCTCTTCTTCAGTAGCCCCGCCGGCAACCGCACGGAGTTCGTCGCACGAAGCGATCTACTCATGCGGGGTTCTTTCAACCGTCACCACAAAAGGAATACCCACCGGTGCACACCTCGCAGCCATTTTACCACACCCCTGAAGTTCCGCGGGGCCCTGCCCGGAAAGCAGGGCCCCGCACCACACTACGCTACCTCTTCCCGCACAGCCCGCCGCTCTTCGGGGAACACGAGCGGGAGCTCTCCCGCCTCGATCCCCCTCCTCGCCAGGCGGGACCGCGCGGCCTCCACCATCTCATCGGGAATGTCGTCCGGAATGCCCACCGAACGGGCCGACCGCGGCGCCTCGCCCAGGTCAAGCAAAGCCCGTCGCGTCACCACCCCGATGTCCCGCAGCACTTCAACAACGTCCTCCGTGCTCCGGTTCCGCGGGCCCCGCGAAAGCAGCGACTCCACCTGCCTGATCGCGTCCTCGATGTCCTGGTCCTCCATGAAGTTCAGGACCCGGATCTTCTCCACCATGTTCTGCAGCTGCTGCACGGAAGCGCCGACCAGCTGGCCGTTCTTCTCAATGGCCTTCAGCACCTCCGTGACCGCCTCGTACACCCGCTCCCGCAGCTGCGCGATCACCTGCCGTGCGGCCTCGTCCAGCGTCGCCCGGCAGTCTTCCAGGGCCTTCAGCCTCTCCCGGTACTCCTCCTCGCGGATGCGCTGCTCCATCCTGAGCCGCTCGATCTCGAGGCGCTCCTTCTCCACGTCCGAAGGCGATGACAGCATGGACACCGCCACCTCGAACGTGAAGCTCGACATCAGCTTCTCCCTGCTCGGGAACGCTTCCTCGATGCGGCCCATGTAGCGCGCCACCCAGGAGTCCTCCGGCTCTACCACCCCGCAGGTCCGCGCAAGCCTCCGGTACGCCTTCCGCGCCGCGTCTTCGTACGCGGCCAGCACCTGCGCTTTGAGGTCGTGGTACGTGTCCGCCACCTCATCCCTCAGGGCCAAAAACTCCGCCCTGATCGGCGCAAGCTGCTCCCGGAACAGCCTGTACGCCGCGGGAGGCATGAACCGCCCAAACGGGAGATCAAGGCTCGTCGACTCAAGCAACCTGCGGGCCTTGCTCTCGATGCTCTTGCTCCGGTCCAGCACCCACTTGGGTACGAGGTGCTTCTTGCCAAGCTGCACCAGGATCTCCTGCCTCGCCTCGGGGTTCTCGTCCAGCCCCAGGTCCTCCGGCAGCAGCCTCTCCTGACCCCGGAAGTACCCGATGCGCAGCTTGACCAGCACGCCGACCTCGAAGATCTTCGACCACGGAGGCTTGATGACGGAGATCTCCTCCGGGTCGATCCTCAGGGCTTCCGCCAGCTTCGCACGCTTTTCTTCCACTTCAGGAGGAAGCATCCCTCACACCTCCCTCGGACCCCTGCGCACGGGCTTAAGCCGCTCAAGCTCCTCCTCCAGAGACCTCCTGTCCGCCAGCCGGTCACGGTACCTGAGGGGCAGGAGTTCGCGGTCATTGCATTCCCTGATGGCCAGCAAGCTTTGGTATTCTAGGTCCCGAGTGCTCGGAGAGACCACCGAGAGGGCGTAGCGCAGGTCAGACTCGTCCGGCACCTCCCGCCCGGCCCGGAAGGCCACCTGGCGCGCCTTCACCACCAGAGCCTCAAGCTCCGCGCCGGTCCACCCTTCCGTGGAAGCCGCCACCTCGCGCGCGAGGTCCTCCGGCACCTCCCAGCGCGCCACCTTCCGCCCCAGGGCCTTCAGGATCTCAGCCCGCTCAGGAGCTTCCGGCGGCAGCACCGGGATCTTCACGTCAAGCCGCCCGGGCCGCTTGAGCGCCGCGTCCACCAGGTCCGGCCTGTTCGATGCTACCAGGAACACCACCCGGCCCCGGTGGCGCGTGTCCGACATGTACTCGAGCAGCCTCTTGAACAGGCGGTTCGAGACGCCGGAATCACCCGAGGGCCCCCGGCCCACCCCCGCCTGGTCGATCTCGTCCACGAAGACCACGCACGGGGTGAGCCCGTCAATGCAGGCCAGGGCCTTCTCCAGGTTGCGCTCGGAAGACCCCACCCACATGGACAGGATCTTGCCCAGGTTCAGGGCCACGCAGTTGAAGCCCGTCTCCTTCGCCAGCGCCTTCGCCAGCACCGTCTTGCCGGTCCCGGGAGGGCCGAACAGCGCAATTCCCATGGGCACCGCGCCGAAGCGCCCTTCCCGGATGGGCCGGACCACATCCTCCAGGAAAAACCGCTTGATGTGCTCCATCCCGCCCACAGCCTCAAAGCCGAAGTCCGGCTCCAGGATCTCCAGGACCTCTCCGAACTCGGAGGCAACGATCTCCTGCTTGCGCGTCCGGATGAGGTCCCGAGTGATGGGCACGCCCTCCCGCGCCGCCCGCAGCTCGATGTCCTCAATGTGCACGAGGGACAGTCCCGCTGTCTGGGCGGCAAACTCCTCCGGAGACACCTCGAGGGGGACCGGGTCTTCCTTCTGCCCCAGCCACCTCACAAAGGCAAGCCTCTCCTCGTACCCGGGGGCAGGCACCCGCACCATCTCGATGCGGCTGGATGCAGCCCGCAGTGCCGGGTGCACCGCCCCGGGCTCCGCCGTCACCAGGATCACGATGTTTCCGGCCGCCATCATCGCCGGGTCACGCGCCCACCTCTGGAGGGCCACCACCACACCGCGGTCTTCCGGCGAAAGCATCGACCACTCCCCCTGCGGCGCCAGCGCCTCCAGGTACTCGATCACCGCCACGGACGAAACATCCGGATTCCTCAGCACCTTCTCCACCAGCGCGAGCGCCCCCAGGGGGTCCCGCGGGAACGCGGGCTCGCCGGGGGCTACGCCGCCTGCCGCCCGCAGGGCCTCCAGGACCTCGTCCCCGCCGACCGGCGCCAGGCCGCAGAGCTCGGCAAAGCGCTGTTTCATCGATTCGAGCGGGAAGGTCAGGCCGGCGGACCGGTCGTAAAACACGATCACCTCCCGGCGGGAGAAAAGCCTGGTCAGGAACTTCCGCAGGCCCACCCCCGGGACCACGTAGTCCGACACGTTCCCGGCCAGCAGGAACACGTGAGCGATGCCGGCCTGGTACTTGTCCAGCAGCTCCTTCACCCAGCCGGGAAACTGAACGGCCTCAGTGAGCGACGTGCTCATGGCGGGCTACCCCCTGGGCCTCGCGGTCGTGCCGGTGCTGCTCGAAGTCGGAGTCCGAAAGCGGCGGGATCTCGATCCCCTCCGCGCGCAGCTTCGCCGCGAACTCCAGCAACTTGGCCTTGCCTTCCGCGAACGTTCCTTCCCGCGTCACCGCCGAAATCTTCCCGTCCGGCGTCACCACAATGGAGACCTTCATCAGGACCACCTGCCCCTACAGCTTTGCCTGGATGACCAGCGCGCCGTTCGGCGCCCGGGTCACTTGGTCTACCTGCACCAGCCTCTGCACCGCGGCCAGCACCCTCTGCTGCACCAGTACCCCGGCCAGGGCTTCCAGCACCGCGGGAAGCTTCTCCAGCATCCCCTCTGGCACCAGCGGATTGCCCAGGCCCACCACTTCCAGGCACCCGCCTTCCTGCCTGATCACCAGGTTGCCTCCGGGCACCCGCACCCACAGGGCTCCGGCCAGGACGTCCACTCCCCCAACTTTTACCCCGCGCGACTCAAGCAGCGCCCGCAGGGCCTTCCGCCCGGCCGGCGTGCGCAGCTCGCCGGGGACGTCGATCCTGACCGCCTTCGCCGTCATGACGGCCACTCCATCGCACGGCATCGCCGTTCCCCCTTTCAAGCGGCAGGGGGCGCGGGAAACCGCGCCCCCTGGTCCCTCGCATGCAGTCTCTTCAGCCTATCAGCGCCGGCAGATCCCGGGTCAGCTGGCGCATGGCTTCCAGGATGCGCTCCACGCCAGCCAGCTTGCCCTCGAGCTCGGCAATGCGAGCCCGCGCCGCCTCCAGCTCGGCTTTCAGGCCGGCAGGAGCGCTGACCCGCCCGTTCGCATGCATGCTGCCCCACAGCCCGAAGACGCGGGCAAAGTTCCACCCGAACCGGCGCCCGATCTCTTCCAGGTCCGCCGAGGTGAGGCGCCCGGGGACGGCCGCACCGCGTGCTTTTTCGAACAGCGCTTCGGCCACCACCTCCGCCGGCGCGGGCCGCTCGGGCCCGTACGCAGGGCCCGGCTGCTCGGGCCGCGCGGCGTCAACCACCACCGGCCTGGTCACACCCCGTTTCCTCATCACCTGGTACCAGTGGTGCTCAACTGCTCTGCACCCGAGCCCCCTTTCCTTGGCGAAAGAGCGCAGGCACGTCTGCACGCTCCACTCCGGGTGCTTGGCCATGTACGCCAGGAGCTCCCGCTCCTGGGCCTCCGACAGCACTGCCCCCACGGTCACTCCCCCTTCTGACGCCGGGAAAACCCGGCCCGTTTTGCACCTACACCGAAGCCCGGGCAGACGCCCGGCACCGGTCCACCACCGGCAGGACGCGCCGCAAAAAGGCAGCCCGGTCCGCTTCCGTCCACACCGGCCGGTCCCGCCCGTCAAGGTACGCCACCTCCAGGTCGGGACGCGCCGCCTCGATCAGCCAGCCCACTAGCACCGAGTGGCAAAGCAAACCCCGCTCGCGATGCTTCACCTGCCGCTCGGGGTTGCACCAGCACAGAAGGGCAAGCTCGTCTCCGGGGTCAAGCCCGAGGAGCCACCGCGATACCGCTTCGGCGCGGACGCACAGTGCGCCGGCATACTCCTTCAGGTAGGTCCTGGGCCCCAAGCCCCCGATCGGACTGCCGTCGGCGCGCTCGGGCGCCAAAAATCTCAACTCCGGAAGGGGCGGGACCTCTCGCGGCTGCCACCGGGCAATGGAGTAGCGCGCAGCCGTGGCCGGTACCCGGCCCCAGTAAGACGCAAGGTAGATCATCGCCACCAACTCCCGCAGGGCGGCAGGAGCTCCGTCCTCCTGCCGCCCGTGATTCTCCTACGCAAGCACGCGCGCCAGGTCTTCCGCCGTCCAGGGGGGCCAGGCCAGCATCCTGAAATCCTGGAACCCCGCCTTCCTGAATACGCGCTGGAGCCTGCCCGACACCGCCTCCACCTGGGCTTCGGTGACCACTCCCGGCAGATACAGGCAAACCGCCCGCCCCAGCCCAAGGAGGAGATCGGTCCTCCTCACGTGGTTCGCCGCAAGCAATCCGGCCCGCAGCAGGCGCCCTCCGGGGTAGACCCACAGCACCACCCCCCGGGAGCCACCCATGGCACGCAGCCGCCTGCGGAGAAGCCACCGGTCCAGGCGGCCAAGCCGGCTTTCAGGCAAAAGCGGACGCCGCCACAGGAACAAAACGGACAGAGCGCCCACTGCCAGCCCGGCTGCAAGCACCGCGCACCTCGCCGCCACGGAAAGCCCGGACATCACGGCAACGTCACCCCTGCGGGCAGGCGGTAGTAAACCACCGGCGACTGGCCCCGGGGCGTCAGCACCGTGGCCCGCACGCCCCTGGCAGAGAGTTCCGCGGCACGGGCTTCGGCCCAGGAATCACAGGCGGGCTCCAGCCGCCGGCCTGCCGTCTTCTTGCGCTTCCACCCGGGCGGGTACCAGGCCCAGAGTTCCTTGGAAATACCCAGCACGTCCCGCACCGTCACCGCCCGTCACCCCCGCAGGGCACTGCCACCCGGTGCGTGCACCCGGTGCAGGCATGCCCGCCCAGCACCTCCCACCGCTCGGCAGGAGGCAGGGTCTCGACCGCCGCTCTGACTGCATTCACCCAGCGCCTGTGGAGGGCGGCTTTCAATGCCGGCACCCACCGCAGCCACACCAGCCTGCCCACAACCACACCACCGACAAATGCTCCCACCAACGCTCCAGCAATCAGCACTGAAGCAACCCCCTTTGCGGCCCGACGGCCGTAGTTTGCGCCGCTCCGGATCCCGGAACGGCTCCCCTCACACTGCCTGTGCCAGCGCCTCCCTGCCGCCGGCGGACGCCCGCTTCTTCTCGTACATGGCGCTGTCCGCCCGGCGGACAACCTCCTCTAGCGGCTCGCCCGCGGCGAAGACCAACCCCGCGCTCGCCCTCACCCCGGCAGCCGCCAGGGCATCCTCAAGCCGCGAGGTTATGGCCGGAACATCCTCGCTGCCGGCCCCGGGCATGAACAGCAGGAACTCATCGCCACCCCACCTGACCACGATGTCGCCCGGCCTGGTCACCGAACGCAGCACCATCCCGGCCAGGGCCAGCAGCCGGTCCCCCGCTTCATGCCCGCACAGGTCGTTGACCGCCTTCAAACCGTCCAGGTCAACGAACACCACGACGCCGCGAACCCCGTCCCTGGGTAGCCTCCTCTCGCCGGCCTGCCTCAGAAGGCAGCCGGTCAGCCGGTCGCGCTCGAGCAACTCCACCAGCGCGGCCAGCCGGCCCACCTTCCAGGCGAGTACGAAGACCGCTGCGGACACCAGCACCGAATACCCCGCGAGCGCGTACACGGGCAGCAAATACGGGCACCTCCCCTCTCCCGGCACCGTCCGGAACCACCGGGAAACTCAAAGCGCCGCCCGGACAGCGGCGCTCCCTCACCCGCCCCCGCAGCCATGCTGCGGGCGCAACAACCTCCCGGCCCCCGCCGCGACCCGGCAGGGGTATGGGTCGAGAAAGGTGCCCTCAAAAACGAAAAGGGCGCGCCCGAAGGCACGCCCTCGCAAACCACCGCGCAGCAGTGAACCCGCCGCGCAACACCACAAGCCGGTCGGAGACCGGCACCTTCATCCTAGCACCGGCGGACCGCGGTTGTCAATCCCCCTCCCCGGAAGAACTTCCGCCTCCTCAAGACCCCGCTTCCCCGCCGCCCAGAGCTGCACCGGCCCTCCGGGGGCGAGGGCCTTGTCCCAGGTGTACCTCGCTTCCACGTGAGGAGGACAGACCCGCGCGCATTCCTCCGCCAGCTGCCTGGTCCCCGCCACCACGATCACCCGGTCACCCTCGGGCAGGAAACCGACATTCTCCCGGAACCACTCCACCTCAAGCGGCCACAACCTCGGCGCTATCACCCAGAACACCGCGCCGCGGTACTCCCACCTGCCCTGGAAGCCCAGGTAGGGCTCCGCCCGCCATGACCCTCCGGAAAGGCACACCCAGAACTGCGCCGCCGCCACCAGCCTGAGAAAGCGCAGGGCCGTGAAGGCGCCGAGCTGCATGGGCCGCTTCCTCCTCAGCTCGGGTCCCGGGCAGTAGCCGGGAGGCGTCCTGCCCGTCACCAGCCGGTCCAGAAACCCCAGCTGGTACAGCCTCCCCATCGCCTCCCGGCAACTCGAACCCAGAGCATGCGCGGCCTGCGCCCGCGTCAGCACCCTCAGCCCCACCACGAGCTCGCATATCCGGGCATCCAGGTCGTGCAGGATCTCCGCGCAGGTAATCCCCCGGGACTCCACGCGCACCTCCATCATCCCGGAGGGATCGCCCGAAAAGGGGCCCGGGCCCTCAGGGACGGGAGAGGACGCGCACGATGCGGCCGCTGCCGCGCCGTTCTGCGACGTCAATCCCCCTCACCTCCACGAGCACGGAAGCGCCCACCCCCAGCCCGCCCGGAGGCGACTGCACCAGGATCCCCAACCCGGGCTCCAGCTCCACCACCAAAGCCCGGCCCTCCGACACCTGCCGCAGGACCTTCCCTTCGTAAACCCCACCCCGGCGGTACCTCTGGTCTGCCCCCTGCCAGGGATCGGGCAGCGCCCAGCGGCGCGACACCACTGCTTGCCTCTCCGCCGGCTCAAGGCCAATGACCTTGACCACCAGGCAGTCACCCGGCTTCAGCGCCTCGCGCACGTGCTCGGGCGGCGACCACGACACCTCCACCCGCGGCAGCACGCCCGCAACCCCGCCCAGGTCCACCACCGCCCGCGACCGGGAGACCCATCGCACCACCGCCCGCCAGGACGGCGCCACCTCGGGTATCCGCAGCCTGAGCCTCCGCAGCTCGGCCCGGGCCAGGACCGAGTCCTCCCGCTCGAGTTCCTTCTCCTTTTCCCGCAGCGCCAGCACCTCGCGGCACGCCTCTTCGAGCTCGGCCCACGTGGCCCGCGCCATCTCCTCCACCAGGGACCTCCGCTCGAGCAGGCAGGTGCCCTGCCTGCGGTCGCACGCCACCACCCGGCAGGCCAGGAACGTCCCCACCGCCGCCACGGGGTCGGGCGGAAGGCCATCGCCGGCTTCCCGGAGCGGCAGGTAGCCGCGCACCCCGCCCAGGTCCAGCACGTACCGGCAGTCTTCGCCCCGGCCTTCCACACCCACCACCCGGGCGTCAACCCGCCTGCCGGACCTCATGCACTCGTAAAGCTCCGGCCAGGGGTCAGGAGAACCCACCAGCCTGTCGTCAGCCCAACCCTCGGGCCGCACAGCGTTCAGTTCCTCAACCGGGATTTCCATCCCGAACAGCCTCCTTCCCGTTTTCTGATAGAGCCGCCTTCACCGGCGGCTCGAGCACTTCCGCGGCGTAGCGGAATACCTGCACCCACTTCAGCAGGTGCGTCGCCGTGGCCCCGTCAAGGGGCCCCTCTTCAAGCAGCACCTTGATCTCGGGAAGCTGGGCCTGCACCGCGGAGCCCAGCGTCTCCACGATGTGAAGGAGCGCCGCCTTCGGCTTGCGGTACCTGTCCGCATGGACCTTCAGGGCCTGCTCCCTGTCCAGGATGTCGTATGTCAGCTCCCGCTTGCGCTTCTTCAGCTGCTCAAGCTCGCGCAGGACCTGCTCCCTCGCACCATGCGCCTCCTCCAGGGACGCAAGCTCGGCCTCGAGCTCCTCCACCCTCCGGGCAAGCACCTCCAGGATGGTGTACCCCCGCTCCTGCTCTTCCCGCAGCTTCCTGATCTCCTCTTCCTTCAGCTCGGCCACCACCTCCCCCAGGGCGTCGAACAGCTCCTGCTGCACCTCCCGCGGCAGCTGACCCAGGTACGATCCCACCGTCACGCCCAGCGTGCCCTTCTCCACCATCTCCTGCAGCTCGGGGATCAGGTCGTTGAGGGCGTCGTAACGGCTGACCTGCCGCGGGGATATGCCCAGCTCTCTGGCCAGCAGCTCGCGAGTCTGGAATTTAGTTCCTGGGTCATTTTGACCCAGGATTTCTTTTCCAGGCTTACCTGCCTGCCTGACCCGGATGAGCAACTCCTTCCTCCGCCTGATCGCCCGCGCCAGCTCCATGGGAGACGGCGGCCGCACCTCCACGTTGGCGTCGATCAGCGCCACCTCGGCGCTGGCATCGTCCAGCTCGACCACCTTGACCGCGATCTCTTCCAGCCCGGCCATTCTGGCCGCCTTCACCCGGCCGTGGCCGGAAATGACCTCGTACGTGCCATCCGGGAGAGGGCGGACCACCGGGCTGTGCAGGACCCCCACCCGGCGTATCGAGCGGGCCAGCGACCTCAGCTCCTCCTGGGAATGCTCCCGGAAGAGCCGGGAGGAGGAAAAGCGCAGGCGGTCGAGGGGCACGACTTCCAGCCTCTCGGAAACCCCGCTCACTTCTTCCGCCTCCTCCCCACCGGACCGGAGCCGTTGACCTCAACCGGCACCGGCCCCTCGAGCTTCAGGCCGGGCCAGATCCTGCGGAGGTGCTCGGCGTGCTCCAGGGCGTGCTCGTAGCACCGGAACTCATCCCGCCCGCCGATCACCTTCACAGGCCTCACCACCCCGTGCACCTCAAGCTCGAGCACCTGGGTCGGGTACGAAACCACCCACACCGTGGTCACACGCCGTCACCTCCTCCCGGCAAAAACGGCTTCTTCTCGGGCACGATCACTTCCAGCCCCCGCTTCACCTCCGGCACCAGCACTTCCAGTTCGCCCCATTCCGCCTTCCGCAACCGCTCCGCCTTCGGCCGCCTGTCCGGGGGCGCCAGGTCGAAACAGACCTTCACCGGAGGCTGTGGGCACCCGTCCCGCACCGTCCGCACCACTCCCGTTCCCGGCTCGAGGTTCTGGAGCTCCGTCGGGGAAAACACGGGCCGCGACACCCGCCGGTAGGTCCTGGAATCGCGGTGCCAGCCCCACAGGCCCGGCACCCTCCTCACGGTCGTCGATTCCTCCTCCACCCACACCTCGCCCAGTTCCCGCGCAAACCGCCCGGCGTCCTCGGCATCATCGAGGTTCAGCACCACCTTCGTCCGGCAGTTGCCCAGCACCACGTTCCGGAACGCATCCGGCTGCCTCGCGTCCGTGAGGAGAAGCTGCGACGTGTTCTGCAGAGCCAGCACCACCCCGCACCGGTACGAACGCCCGATGGCCAGCAGCCGCTCGAAGTCAGGGTTCAGGTACCGCGGGAACTCGTCGATGTACAGAAAGTGCGGCACTCTGGTCCACTCGTTCCCCGGACGCCGGAACACCGCGTTCTGCAGGTGCATCACCACGAACTGCCCGAACACGTCCCCCAGCTTCCCCAGGGCCCCCATCGCCGTGTTCACCACCAGCACCTGCCCGCCCTCAAGGTGCCGGTCAAGGTCAATACCCGACGGGCCGTCAAACAGCCGCCTCAGCATGTCGTTCCCCAGCAGGTCCTCCACCTGCAGCCTCAGCCCCAGGGCGAACTGCTGCATCTTGTCCTGCAGCTTCCCCAGTACCTCCGCCCGGAAGTAGCCCGTCAGCGCCGAATGGCCCTCCCGCGCCTCAAGCTCCGCCACATACCCCTCCAACACCGCCGGGTTGCGCAGCGCATCAGCCATGTGCACCATAGTGACGTCATTGCCTCGCAGCCTCTTCAGAAGTTTCACGGTATTGCGGCAGGCAATTTGCTGCACGTTCGAGAAGAACGCCTCCTGCTTGCCGAAGAGACTGGTCAGCACCGTCCTCATGATCTCTGCCACCTCGTCTTCTTCCCCCTCGAGGGGGTTGAAGCGCGGGCTGGCAGGATCGAGCGGGTTCAGGTACACCACCTCAAGCCCCATCTCCCTCGCCATGGCCGCAACCGAGTCCGCCAGGTCTCCCTTGGGCTCAACCACGGTGACGCCCAGCCGCTCGCCGCGCGCCATCGCCTCAAGGTCCTGGTAGATCATCGGCTTCAGCACCCGCGAGGTCTTGCCCGTCCCCGTCGTCCCCACCACCAGTACGTGCAGGAACCGGTCCCGCTCGCGCAGCACCACCGGCTCCTGCCCCTTCCTGCCGAGCACCACCGAGAGCCCGCGCGCCCCGCCGGCCGGTGCCCGCCGCAAGCGCCCTTCCGCCGCTGCCAGGCCCGCCAGCCCCCAGCCCGCCCAGCAGAGCAGCCCCGAGACCAGGTCTCCCGCCGCAGGCGAAAAAACGCGCGCAGCCGCCTCTCCGAGCAGCGGAGCCAGCACCGCCAAACCACCGGGCAGGGCGGCCGGGCCGCCGCGCGACATAACCGCCGAAGACGCTCCGAGGACCGCTCCCGAGGCTGCTCCCGGGACGCCCTTCAGCAGCAACTCGGCGCCCCACCCGGCCGCCGCAGCAACGTAGGGCACGGCCCCAGTAAGCACATCCCGCCTCATTTCCTCATCCACCCCCCTTCTTCAGCCATTCCAGAGGATTGCGGGGCCTCCCCCACACCCTCACCTCAAAGTGCAGGTGCGGCCCCGTGCTCAGCCCGCTCGAACCGGCGAGGCCGACAACATCCCCCGCCCTGACCTTCTGCCCCGGCCTCACCAGACACCGGGAGAGGTGGGCGTAAACCGTCGCCACCCCGCCCCCGTGGTCAACCACCACCGTGTTCCCGTAATCTCCTACCCCGGCGGCGATGAGCACGACCCCTCCCTCCGCGGCAACAACCGGGGTCCCCTCCGGCACCGCCAGATCAATGCCCTCGTGGAAGTCAGGCACCCCGACCACCGGGTGAATCCGATACCCATACCCGGACGTCAGCGGACCTCCGGCCGGCAGCCGCATCTCCAGGGCCCGCGCGGGCAGATCCCGTACCGCTTGCTCGGCTGCCACCATCCGCCCGAATTCACCCGAAAGAGATGCCAGGGCGACAAGCCTCAGGCGCAGTTCCTGGTGCCTTGAGGCGAGCTCCACCTCAGCCGCCTCCAGCCTTTCCTTGAGGGCTTCAAGTTCCGTGCGTTTTTGCGCAAGTTCCGCCTGCTCCGCTTCAAGCCGGGCTATTTCCGCTTCCAGCACCTGCCTGGCCCGGTTCAGCAGGTCCCGTTCCGAAACCCCTCCCAGGAGAAGCTGAAGGGGCCACACCGGCCCCATTTCCCGCACCAGATCCTCCAGCCTGGAAATCTCCTCTGTCTTCGCCGCAAGGCGGTACTCTACCCGCGCCGCCTCAAGGTCACACCGTCCCAGTTCCGCCAAAACCTGCGCCTTCCTGTCCCGCACGTAGTCCAGGTCCATGGCCACCCGCCGCAGCGCGTCCTCCACCGGGTCGGTTGACCTCGCAGCGTACACCGGCAGGGCTGCAAAAAAGATCACCGCGAGCGTCAGCCAGGCCGCAGCTTTTCGAGCCAAGCTTCCTCGAACCGCCTGCACGCTTCCTTTGCCACCTCCACCTTCACCCCCGCCTCGAGCATCCGGGCCGCAAGCCTCCGCAACCCCGGAGCCAGAGCCGGGTATCGGTACCTGTCCCAGGGATCAAACCGCACGTCGGGCACCTTCAGCCCCAGGACCCTCCGGCCGCGTTCCTCGTACTCCAGCACCTCCAGCACCTCGAACACCCCGTCCAGGTCAAGCCACCCCTTCTCCCCAAGCTGCCGACGGGCCCGGGGCGCGAGCGTCCAGAAGACTTCCCCTGCGTCCACGCTCTCAGCCCCCGCCCAGCACCGTCTGCCTGAGTTTCTCCCGCAGCCGGCGGAGCACGAACCTCGAAAGCCTCGGTGGTGGAAACCCCACCAGGGCGGCAAACCCGAGGAGTTCAGCTGCCTCCCGCTGCCGGGGAGTCAGCTTCGCCCGCTCGAGCAACTGCTCCCACCACACCTTCGCCTCCACGTCGCGGACGGGCTGACCGTCGGGGTTCACGGCTTCCAAAATCACCTCGGGATCAACCGGGATTTCTCTCGAAGCCGCCTTGGCGGCGTTGACCAGCGCGTTCCGCACCGACACCCGGAAAAATCCCGCAGGATCCTCGATTCCTTCCCTGCACCTGCCGAAAACCGCCATGAAGACGGACCCGGCAATGGAAACCGCCTCGTCTTCATCCACCCCCAGCCGCTTAGCCTCCGCCACTGCAACTGCCATGCAGGACCGGTAAATTTCCTCCATTCCCCCATACCTCCCCCAAAACCGGCCGGGCGGCTCGAGGCCGCCCGGCTCACCCACTTTGTCCGGCAGCATCACGCACTCCTCAAGGCACCAGCGCACATGGCAACTCGTACAGCCCCTGGCCGGCGTAGCCGTAATACCAGTGCCCTATGCCGAGAACATAGAGGCTGCCGCCCGGCCCCGGGAACAGCTTCACTGAACTCCCCGGAGCCTGGACTGGATGCCCCATGTCAACCCACACGCTACCGTTCCAGCGGGCAATCGCCCACGTGTTGTTGCCGATGTTCACCGCCGTCCATACCGAGTTGTCCGGCATGGCCGCAAGCACACTGGGAGTAAACCCCAACGGCTTGCCGCAGTTCACCCACTC
>Ga0080004_1107781_pt1 | contig 40351 bp, 41 predicted proteins | sample WasSprMetagenome_FD_69207 | JGI IMG/M metagenome (GOLD analysis project Ga0080004, IMG submission 69207) | Sulfidic aquatic microbial communities from Washburn Spring, Yellowstone National Park, USA - WS (SPADES assembly) (version 2) | ecosystem: Environmental > Aquatic > Thermal springs > Hot...
CGGGTGCGGACATCCCCATGTCCGCATTTTGGGCGAAGGAGGCTTAAAAACGAGAAAAATGGACATCCCCCCGTCCGGAAATTTTCGTTTTTTGTCAAGGGCGGACGCGGGGGTGTCCTAGCGAGGACATGGGGGCGTCCACATTAGGACACGGGGGCGTCCCAGCGAATTGCGAGTTTCTAATTTTGGGCGCGGGGCCTCAAAAACAAGCATCTATCGCTGAAGGTTAAAGTTAAAATTCACCTCAACAAAAAATAAAATTGCCGGGGAATGAGCCGGGGTTCAATCTGACCGAAAGCTCAGAGGTAGAGCGCAGGACTCATAGCCATCGTGAGGCTGTGAGTGCTGATAAAAGATGATGTGGGAAATCCTGAGGCCGCGGGTTCGACCCCCGCCCCCGGCACTCTTTCCTTTTCTCAAAACTGAAATCGATCGGCGCGGAGCTACACCACCGATAGGGTTATTTGCAGTTTGCATAGAAAATTTAGAGGTGTTAGATTGCTTGAATTCCCCCTTATACTCGTCAATTTTAAAACATACGCGAGCGCCACGGGGAAAAACGCGGTCAAGCTCGCCAAGATTATCGCGGATGTTGCGAATAAATATGGGATAAACGCTGCCGTTGCCCCCCAGCACGTCGACATTTACAGAGTTTCAAGTGAAGTCGACATCCCCGTACTATCTCAGCACGTGGACCCAATTTCGCCCGGCAGGGACACCGGCTGGATCTCCCCTTTCTCGATAAAGGAATCTGGCGCGGTGGGGTCGATCGTCAACCACTCCGAGCACCCCCTCCAGCTCCAAGACATAGGCGAGGTAATCCAAATGCTCAGGGAGTTAAATTTGACAAGCGTCGTATGCGCCAAAGATGTAGAGATTTCGAGACAGATCGCCTCGCTCCGCCCCGACGTCATCGCGATTGAGCCACCCGAACTCATCGCAAGCGGGCGGGCTGTTTCTAAAGTTAGCCCAGAAGTCGTCAGCAGGGGCGTGGAGATCATCCGCGAGGTCAACCCAAACGTCGTGGTGCTGTGCGGCGCCGGCATTTCCAGCGGAGAGGACGTGAGGATTGCCCTTGAGCTCGGCGCTAGTGGAGTACTCGTCGCGTCAGGTGTGGTGCAAGCAAAAGATCAAAGGGCTGCGATTGAGGACCTAGCGAAAGGTATTAAAAATGAGTAAGTTCACCGATGCCTCAGAATTTTCCTGCGCCAAAAACTTGGGGCTTTTTATTAATCTCAAGAAAAATTAACCTAGGCAAAAAATGAAACTTGAAAGATTCAATCCGCTCCTAAGGTTATGGGAAAGATACGAATACTTCGCTTTTTTTGTCCTAGTGCCACTCACACTATTTTTAATTTATCTCATCCCGCAGGAGATCAAGGAAAGCTATTTCATCCTATTCCCCGAAAATCCCAACCTTTACAGCACGTTTCTAAACAACTATGCGCACTCGGATGCGAGCCACCTAGCGGGAAATTTGTTCACTTACTTAATCATAATGTTCCTGATTTTCAACGTTGAAGTTTGCAGGAGTTTATTCCGCAGAATGGCTCTCATAATCTTTATCATTTTGCCAATAGTTTTGTCGCTTTCAGACATTTATTTATCGAAAATAATCCACAGCTCCCTACCGACGCTTGGCTTTTCCGGAGTTGTGGCGGGCTGGGTGGGTTATTTCGCTTACTCCGCATACAACCACATTAAGAGGCTGCACAACATATCGTTGAACATGAATTTTTTGTGTTTGGTCTTCCTCATCAACGCCTCCGCGGTGGCCCTATCTTACGGAGAACTCCTTTTGGCTTTTGTCTCGCTGGTTTCATCAATAATTTTGGCTTACCTGAACAGGAAGGGCTTGTTGGCTTTAGTCCGCGTGCTAGTCCCTTTTTTAAGGACGGGAGGCGATGAGCGCATGGTGAAATTTTACAAAAATGTGGTATTTCTGTTATCGATTTTTTTCGTTTTTTCACTATTTGCGCTAGTTCCCCGCACCCCGCGGATGGATTCAGCGATTGTAAACACTACCGCCCACTATATAGGCTATGTCTTCGGTCTTTTCGTCCCCACGGCGGTAGAAACTTTACTCCCGAAAAGAGAAATTCGCAAACTGCGTGTTACCCCCATAACTGGAACTTGAGGAGCTAGCGAAATCGAGCTTAACGCAGCGGGCAAAGTTTTTTTAAATGCTCAAGTTTAACTTTGTCTTCAATCACCAGCAGCTGGCCTAAGTGTGGTCGTAATCCTTCAGCGAAAAGACTTCGGAAATAACTTGAGTTTGCCTCGAAGGTGCGGAGCAAATCCCTACTCCATGGATCATAAATCCCGCCTGCGCGAGTGCCCCAGAGATGATGAAGCTAATATCGTTTTCCGGCATGCGTCCATATGGGCAATTTAACTCATGTTACTAATTGGTGACAATTTTTTAGAAATTTGATGGTCGGGCCATTGCCCATTTTACGAATTTTAGTGGTGGGGTCGCCGGGATTTGAACCCAGGTCTCTGGCTTTTTTGCGCTCGCCTACGCCCCATTTGGCAGTTAAACTTAAGCCAGAAGGATAGGCCAAGCTACCCCACGACCCCTCCTTACATATTCTGTGACAACTTAAATTTTTTTATTTGCGTAAAAAAAATGCCTAAGTGATTTATCAAATTGAAATAAGGATAAATTGGTGAACCATGGGAGAAAAAATAATTCTATCGCCTTCCATCAAAAGAAAGGATAGGATCCCTCCTGGGCAAAAGGTTGTTGAAGAATGGCCCGTTCTACACCACGGATCGGTGCCAGTTATTGATGCCTCCAAATGGATGTTTAAAATTTCAGGCATGGTGGAGAGGGAAAAAACTCTTGATTTCAAAGAATTCATTTCGCTACCCATGGTCAAAGTGATCTCAGATGTTCACTGCGTCACAGGATGGTCAAAGATTGATAACCTGTGGGAGGGCGTAAGCACCCTCGCCATAAAAGATCTGGTCAATATTCTTCCCAAGGCCAAATTTGTAATTGTGCACTCGGCAGGCGGTTTCACAACAAATCTCTCGCTGGAGGATTTCTTTCAGGAAGATGTCCTGTTCGCGATAAAGCACAACGGGAAACCCCTTACGCCCGAGCATGGCTATCCAGTTAGGCTGGTGGTACCGAGGCTTTACTTCTGGAAAAGCGCTAAATGGGTGGTAGGCATCGAATTCGTGGAAAATGACAGGCCAGGATTCTGGGAATCAAGGGGGTACCACAATCGTGGCGACCCTTGGAAGGAGGAAAGATACAGCTATTAGCCGAATAGCCCTTGTTAATCCAAAATTCCGGAATGCCCTATTGCTAGAGTCGATCAATTTTTTCATGGATCTTTAACTACTTTTACAAGAGAACCCTTATTGCCGTCGCGCCTAAAGCCATGGCGCTCATACCACTTTGCGCGGCCCTCAAAGACGTAGGCTATTATTCTTGACCCGCTGAAATCCGCAAGAATTTGGCTTAGGAGCTCGGTCCCGACACCATTGCCCCTGTAGCCAGAGCTAACGTTTATGTTGTGGAGCACCGCTGAACCGTCTACCTCCAACTCAACGCAAGCGCTGGCGATGACCTGGGTGCGGTATTCGTTCCATACTAAATACTCGCATAAGCGCCCGGATGTGTTGCGTTCGGTATACATGGAAAATCCTTTCTCTTTCACCTCGCATTATAAAAGGCTTGGGGTGAGCTGACCCAAGGCGCTCGGCGACGCAAAAATTTAATAACCTTAAGCTCCAAAAAAATACGAGGTGAAAGTATTTGAAAGAGGAAATTGTGAAATTGTTGAATCAGGCGCTTGAACTTGAACACCAAGCCTACGTACAGTATCTGAGCCACGCGGAGCTTGTGGACGGGTTGAACTCTGAGCCGATTATATCCAGACTGCAGGAAATCGCGAAAGATGAGGCAGAGCACCAGAAAAAATTCAGAACCTTAATAGGGGACTATCTGGGCGGCGTCCCATCGATGGGCATAGCCAAGACATCGCCCGCCAACACGATAAAAGAAATTTTAGAGGTAAATCTAAAGGGCGAAAAAGAGGCCGTCGATTTCTACAAGAAAATATTGGAGAAGATAAATAAGGTTAAGGAAAACCTGCCTTACGAATTTCTATCACTAGAGCATGAGATAAGACATATAATAATAGACGAGCAGGAGCACATCGCCGAACTTAAGAAGCTTCTCGCAATAAAGTAAAGAGGCCTAATCTGCTATCACAGTTTGAGCCATAAGAGACCTGCGCGCCCTTATTGCCTCCCCAACCAGCCTTCCGCCCCTTACAACAACTTCCTTCCCGCCATTCCCCTCGTCTAGTAAAAGCCACGTAAGGCGAGGTGTAGCCTCCGACATCTTAAACAGAATTTCCATCAACGCCTCCCTCTCTTCCGCGTCGTGAACGATTGTAAATCCCCAACGAGAGTTCATGGGAGAAAGACAATCCAGAATATCACATTTTCTCCAAAGCCTTATCCGGCAGCCCGCGGATCTTCTACTCACATTAAATTTTTCCAAGAGTTCTTTCAATTTGCTAAGCTCCTCATCGCTTACCGACTCCTTCGTCTGATAATAAATCCTCCAGCCCATCTCCCGCCACAAATTTGGGAAGGGGGTAATTTATAAAGGAAAAATTGTTAAGGCGCGACTTAAGGATTAGAGCTGTATGGGGGCCTCGCGCCCAGCCCTAAGGATACGCTGAATGTGTTGCCGGCCCTGAAAATTTCTAGATTCAGCACATCGCCGGGCGACTTGTTTTCCTCCAGGTACCAGAGCATGCCCTCCACCCCCATGACCGAATTGTTATCTATTTTCAGAATGACATCGCCGCCTATCTTTATTGCTTGACCTCCCACATTCAGGTACCTGTCCCCTCCCTTAAGCCCGGCAAGCTCAGCCGGACCGCCCTTAACGACATCGGTTATCAATACGCCAGTAGTGCCGTTCAGCTTCATTGCCATAGAGACCTCCAGGCCGACATCCACGATCTGGACGCCCAGCCAAGGATGATCGTATTTCTTGTTCTCGATTAGCCCCTGGGCAACCCTCCTAACGATGTTTGAGGGTATTGCGAGGCCTATCCCCGAAAACTCGCCGGTTGAGCTCTGAATAGCGGTCGTGATCCCAACCACCTCGCCCCTGAGGTTAAGCAGCGGGCCCCCGCTGTTCCCTGGATTTATCGCCGCGTCTATCTGTATGACGCCAGGGATGGAGAAGCCAGTGTCCGTTGGGAGCAGCCTGCCTACCTGGCTAACCACGCCAGTGGTGAGAGTTCCTGTTAGACCAAATGGGTTCCCCACCGCCACTATCTGTTCCCCTACCCTTAACCTTGAGGAGTCCCCTAGCGAGAGAGGGGTCAGCTTAAGCTTGGATGCGTCAACCCTTATCACCCCTATGTCGGAGTAAGGGTCCGCGCCGACCAGCTCAGCCTCTGCCACTGTCCCATCCAGGAAAGCCACCTGTATGCTCCGCGCCCCCTCCACCACATGGTTGTTGGTGAGGATGTATCCGCTGGCGCTGTATACGAATCCGGAGCCCTGAACCCTTGTAACGAAAAATCCCTGGACCCTTTCGACTTTGACCATGACCACGGAAGCCTTAACCATCTCGTAAATCTCCTCAACAGAGCTCGATGGCTGGGAAGGGGGGCCAGACAGCTTGAGTGAGGCTAGCTCATTCCTGAGCGAGGCAACTTCTCCACTGAGCTTGACTAGCTCGCCGCTCAGCTCTTCCACCCTGCCTTGAAGGGACGATAGGCCTTCGCCAAGCGAGAAGGCGATCACGCTTACGACGACTAGAGCCACAGCGAGGACGGCCAATGTCGCGACTAAAGCCCTTGAGGGCCGGCTTTTCCTTGGCATGTATGATCCTCAACCAACCTTTGAATTTATCCTCCAGGCCTTATCTCCAGCCTCAGGAAACGCATGTAAGAAATAACGAAACATGCCAACATGCCCACAAATATCGCCAGCGCATGCGGCCAGCTCGCGGCGATGCCCTGGGCGAGCGATGGCCTAATCTGCTGCTGCGCTCCCAGCGCGACAAAAAAAGCTGATGCCCTAATTCCGAGTATCGAAGACGCCGCCTCGCTATACAGGTTTGAAAGCGATATTCTGCTTATGTTAGTCTGTATCTCTGACCTCATTTGTATCAGCGCGCGGTACTCCTCTGTCTGCGTGGCCGCCCCAAACCCCCTAAAGTTTTCAGGTGACCCCAGAGGCTGAAACGGAAGTGGTACCATCAGGTTAGCGACCAGAGCCGCGATTATGGAAACTATCATAACTGAAAACAACCAGGCGGCTACAGATGCTAGCATTGATGTTGAGGTCTTTTTGGCAAGCACCGAGAACAGAAGGCCCAAGCTCAGCCAAAAGGCCAGATATAGTATGGTGAGAAGAGCAAGCGCAACCATCGATGCCACCTGCTCAAGCGTGGGGCCAAACCCTAGCATCGGGACGGCGATTCCGCACATTATTATTATGGTGCTCACGACCAGCGAAGCCAGAGCTGTAACTCCCGCAAGAAATTTGCCGTTGAGCACCGAGTCCCTAAATATCGGATATGAGAGAAGCACCGACAGGCTGCCACTCGTCCTCTCCTTGTTTATGGAGTCAAAGCCTAGCGCCAAGCCGATGATTGGCCCAAATATGGTCATCAGCGATATGAAAGAAAAAGCCAACCTCCCGCCAGAAAAGATAGCGAGGAACCCAGCGTTAGGATTATTTTTTATGTAGTCCACGCCCTGATAAGCGGAAAGTGTTGAAAGCAAAATTATGATCGCAAATAAAATGAGATAGCGTTTGCTCCCCAGGTGATCCGAAAGCTCCTTTCTGAAAACTGTCATTGCCCCGGCCATGTCACCTCGCCTCCTTGTAATATCTCAAAAATATCTCCTCAAGCGTATACTCCTGCGGCTTCATCAGCAGTATCGTCGAGCCATGCTTTGTGATCGCCCTCGAAACCTCGGCCCTGTTGTCCCGATCCATATGCACGTAGAGCTTACCCCCCTCCTCAACAACAGACGTTACGCCTCGAATAGACTTGATCTCAACTATCAGCCTGCGCGTCATCCTGTCGAGCTCAAATTCCACACAATACCCCTCCTCCTTCGCAAGCCCGCGGGATAAATTTTCAATCGTGTCTGTAGCGATTAATCTGCCCTGACGTATGATCCCAACCCTAGAGCAAGTTTGCTGGACCTCATAAAGCAAGTGGGAAGAAATGAAGACCGTCAACTTTTGCTCCCTGTTGAGGCGAAGTATCAAATCGCGCACCTCCTTCGTCCCCTGAGGATCTAAACCTATTGTTGGCTCGTCCAGAAAAACGATCTTTGGATCCTTGATCAGTGCTTGGGCTATGCCCAGGCGCTGCTTCATGCCCCTCGAAAACTTTTCAACCTTCACGTCTTTCCATTTTTCGAGGCCCACAAACTCCAAAAGCTCATTTATGCGCTTTTCCCTCTTAGGCTTAGGCAAATCGCTAAGCTGCCCAAAATAGTCCAAGTTCTGTTTCGCGGTCAAATCCTCATAGTAGCCAGCGGCCTCTGGAAGGCACCCAGCTATTCTTCTCACATCCCTAGAATTTTTGATGATGTCATATCCTCCAACTTTGCCCGTGCCGGAGGTGGGCACCGTTAGCCCCATAAGCATCAGGATCGTAGTCGTCTTCCCGCTCCCGTTGGGCCCGAGAAATCCGAAGACTTCTCCCTCGTCAACTTCAAGGTTCAGGTGATCCACCGCGGTTACTTCCCCATATATCTTTGTGAGCCCGCTGGTCTGGATTATTCGCTCAGGCATCTTTTCTACCTCCTGCTAAACTTCCTGAAAGCTATTATGAGAAATGCAACAGCCACGACCGCGACCACAACCCCTGCTAAAGCCCATGAAGTCGGCGCCTCAACCGTCACCCTGATCTGAACCTCATCGGAAGTGTACTGATCGCTCAAAGCTTTAACAGAAATCATATAATCCCCAGCAACCGTGGTTGACGGCGGGATGGCGATTACTGTGAAGGTATACGAAGCCTTTGGGTCTAATGTGGGTGCCTTCGCTGGAGAATATGATACATCCCAACCTGAGGGCGCAGTAACCTGAATGCTTAAGGTAGTGACCGGCGATTGACCGGAATTTGTCACCTTAACCGTGGTCGTCAGCTGGTTGCCAGCGGTCGCGCTTGTGTAGAGCGTAGAGGGTTGCACGTCGAGCCTGTAAAGCCCGACTATCTTTGCCCTGAAAACCGTTTGCTTGCTGGTAGACTCGCCTTTCGCCTCGACCGCAATCGAGTAATCTCCCACAGAGACCTCGCTGGGGGGTGTGGCTTGAAGAACGAGTTCAAGGGACTGGTTAGGATTAAGGGCCACCCTAGCTATCTCCGTGTCCCCTGACTTGAATGCTATTTTCCATTTTTCAGGCGAAGACAAAACTGATAAGATTATTTCCTGAGCATCCTCGCTCAGATTTCTGAGGGTGATCGGGTAGGTGAAAGATTTACCCGCCTCAGCAGTGACCTCTGAAAATCTGCTCACGAACTCAAATTCAGATTTGACCTCTTTTTCCTTGAGGCTAACATCAAGCCCTACCGATACATTAACTGCGCCATCGACGGATGATGCCCTTACGGTTAAATTGTATTCCCCGGGCAAAGTGTTGTCTGGGGCACTGGTCTCCACTGTAAGGGATATCGATTGGCCTGCCGCGAGGTAAACGCTGGACACCTCGCTCTTATCGGGGGAGACGAATTTTACAACCCAGCCATCCGGAGCCAAAGCCGATAGCTTCAGGAGTTCGCCCAATTCCCCCTTGTTTTGGATCAGAATTGAGTGCTGGATTGTGTCCCCGACATATGCCAACACCCCCGGGAAGGCGGACGTAATTTTCACCTCCCGGATCGGCTCGCGCAGCTCGACCGTAAGTGATTGTGTGTTCACGTACTCCGCCATCCAAGAATACGCCATAAAAGTCAGCGGATAAATCCCCGTGCTAGAATCTGGAGCTGTGGTGATTTCTATCCTAGTAGTTAAAGTCTCCCCCGGCTTTAAAGTGAGGGACTTAACCTGCTCATCTTGGTAAAAGAACCTCACCTTCCAACCTTCTGGCAAATCTATGACCTGCAAATCATAGGTAACCGGATCCCCGAATCTTGCCCCATTAGTTATTTGTACATCGAAGTACAGGGTGTCGCCAGGCTTTGCAACCTTAGAGGCCACCCTCGCAAAAATCGTCGTCTTCGATGTTGAGTCGGGAGCCGCGCAAACGGTTGTAAAGGTGGTCGCAACTAGCGAAAGAAGCATGAAAATCAAAAACGTCCTGAGCTTATCATGCGCAAGATTCATTTGGATCCCCCCTTAAATTTAGGCCCCATGGCAACGTTTGCCCTAATCTTTACGCCGATGTACTCGACCAGGTTATCCACCTCCAGATAATCTTTAACCCAGCCTCGCGTTCTGCCCCCGTATTTAAGCATCAGGGCCTTAATCCGCTCGTCAACCTTCTGAAGTCTCGCCATTATCTGCTCCATCTCATCCTCCGTCGCGCCCGGAAGGCTTTTTTGGATTTCCTCGATCTCGTCACCTATGCTCTTCACCATCGGCGCTGCCTCAGGCAAATTCTCCAGTTCGCCCTTTAGGCGTTCATGCGCCCACCCCATAAGCCTAAGCCTGATTTCGCCGACTCCAGGCATTTGCTGCTGCATCCACCTGATTAACTCCTGCTTGGCCTCGACATTGTTCGGCGCACTTTCGATGACATCTCTCATTTTTTGCCCGAATTCCTCAAGTATCCATTTGAAATGAACCCCCTTGCTCTTCGCCGCCATGCTGTTGAACTCCTGCCATCTGAGCTTTAGCTGCTCCTCCTTGCTAACTCCTCTTATTTGCTCGCCCAAGCGCTTTAACCCGTAAAATGGTGAGTCAGGGTCAACGTTTGCCGCGCTCGCCAAGACAGGCGCCACTACCGTCCCGCCAACAAGCGCCAGCATCGTTGCGACTATCACTATCCCTGGTCTTGCAAGGCCTCTGCTCCCCAAATTTTTACCCCCTTCTGCGAGCTCAGGGTTTCTCAATCACTGTCCTTTCTACCTTTACTATTTTGGTCACCTTCCCTGCTTCTAGATCCACATACACCATAGCACGGCTCCCGTTTTTAACCAGAGCCAAAACCGCGCTCGTTGCCTTAAATGTGACTTCGCCGTTCCCCTGAACTACGGCTTTGATTATCGGGAAGACTCGCATATTCTCATAACCTGCGCTGAGCAGATTTTGAACGTCTGGATCGCTGCCCGCTATGTTGATCACATTCTGTTTGAATTCCTCGCTTACGCTTATCGCTGGCCCAAATCCCTTGCCGAGGGGACCGCGCATCTTCCCCCAGTGCCACTTCAGGCATGGCTGATTTTCCGTAATTGTGGATGTTCCCTGTGCTGTAGCCGTCGTTACCGGAGTCACTCCATTCCAGGCGGCTGCGGCTATCCCTATCGCTGCAAGGAAGACGACCATCACAGCCAATATGGTAATTGCCCTATTCATTTTACCACCATCCTTTTTTCAAATCGCTTCTCGCGCTTACCGACTAAGATTTCGGATTTGTGTGGTATTTATAAAATCTCCAAGGACCGTCCAGGAAAAAATCTTTTCGCCAAAAAATTATGAATTTCTTTTGATTTTCTCTCTTAAAAATGCCTGGAATCGTTCATATCGCTTTATAACTAATTTTTTGGTTTTTTTTAGCCTTTTTATGACCTTTTTAATTTATTTGAATTAGTAAGCCCAAGCCAGAAAATATTTCCGGAAAAATGAAAAAATAAGGAAAAGTTTTTTGTCCGACTTCTGGGGACTTCTTACACTCCCCAGCATATGGAGTGGGTCGGCTTTATTTTTACGATGACTGATTCGCCCTCCCTTATGGGCATCTTTTTGTATTGTGGGAATTTTTCATAAAGCATTCTTCTGGCGAGATCGAACTCTTCCCCCTTCTCTATTATCTCGACCTCCCCCTGAACGGATATCCCCTTTAGTTTGGCCCAGTTGTCAGAATACTCATCAAAAACTATGGAGATTTTTTTATTCCTTTTTAGATTTTTCACCTTCTTCGAGGCCGCGCCAGTTGAGAAGTATACATGCCTCCCATCGTAGACAGGACATATTGGCACCAGATGGATTCCCTCCTTAGAAAAGGTGGCGACCCTTGCGACCTTCTGCTTTCGAATAAACTCAATCGCACTTCTCAGGCTTTCCAAATCTTCACCGCTCTAACTTTTTTGGTAATACAATAAAAATGTTGATGTTCTTCCATCCTTGCGTTCTTAAGCTATCGTCCCGCCCTCACCCATGCACCTGATTTTCTGCGCCAGACAATCGCCGCTCTTCGTCCAGAAAGTTTTAATTGTGGAAGAAGAAATTTTGAGACATGCCGGTGGTCTTAAAATTTGATCAGGAAAAAGAACTCATAAAAGCATTCCTTCTGAAGCTTGGGGCCGCGAACGAGGAGGCTGGGGCAACTGCTGAGGTCCTAGCAGAGGGCGACGTCAGGGGTTTAGCCTCACACGGAATCCTGCGTTTGCCTTACATCATTCGAGCTCTCAAGAGGGGAACAATAATACCTAAGGCGGAGGTCAAAATAGTAAAAGAAACTCCTACCACCGCCCTGATAGATGGGGGCCACGGGCTGGGACATTATGTGGCGAAACGCGCAATGACCTTGGCAATTGAGAAGGCTAAAGCTCACAACATTTCTGCGGTGGGCGTGTTCAATTCGAATCACTTTGGGATCGCGGGTTACTACGCTGAACTCGCCATGAAAGAGGGCCTGATCGGAATCGTGACCACCACCACCGACGCTCTCGTTCACCCCTGGGGCGGCGTTGAGCCGCTCCTCGGGACAAACGCCCTGGCCATAGGATTTCCAACGGATCCTCCCGTGCTTTTGGATATGGCGATGAGCGTCGCCGCAAGGGGCAAACTCGTCAACGCCATGAAAAAAGGACAAAAAATCCCTGAGGGCTGGGCCGTGGACGCGGAGGGCAGACCAACGACAGACCCGGCGGAAGGACTTAAGGGAGCACTCAGCCCATTCGGTGGGGCAAAGGGTTATGCTCTGGCTTTTGCTCTGGAGCTCCTCGCTGGTCCCCTGGTTGAGGCAGCGGTGGGCAGAGGGGTTGTTGGCACGCTAGAGCCTGTAGAGGGCTTCTGCACAAAGGGGGATTTTATGATCGCCTTAAATCCCGCCGCCTTCACCTCTCTTGAAAAATTCAGGGATCGCGCCAGGGAATTCATTTTAGATGTCAAGCGCTCGCGTAGGGCTCCAGGAGTTGAGGAGATAATGATCCCGGGAGAGCCCGAGCTAAGGGCGCGCGAAAAAAATCTTCGCGATGGTGTCTCGATCCCAGACGAGTTGTGGAAAGAGCTTAAATCGCTCGCCGAAGAAATTGGACTCAAAATGTGAACTATCCCGTGGCCTTCGCAGAGCTCCCCACTTCAGCCGCCTCTTTTCATCGCCTTAAGGAATGGAACTCGAGACAGGGCCAAAATTTTCTAGCCTTTGCGCTTCAGGTAATTTACCAGCTCGCAGGAGATCAGGGGTTTCCCATCGACGAGCGGATACGCATATGGTAAATACACTGAATGCTTTCTCGACGCCTCAATCTCCAGTCCAAATATCATAGGTATCTCCTCAAGCCGTCTGCCCCCCAATATTTCCTTTGCCACGTAGACCGCGCCGTCTATGGAGAGCTGAAATTTGCCTATGTTTCTCGCTTTCGCCCCCGGCAAAAATTTTGTCAGCAGCTTAGAAGTTCTATGCCTCGGCGGGTAATCACCCAAAATTCCGCCAACCACAATAACATCCGCCTTACCGTCGACGGGAGACAGGCACCTCTTGGCCTGCGGGTCGAGGACTATCAATCTTTTGTTGGAAAGAACCTCTCTGACGCTTGCCCTTTCGACTTTGGCGATCTTACTCAGCTTCCTAAAGTCTTCCTCGTCCGTGACATTCGTTATAACCATATTTTCGCGCCCCGCGATCTTTGCGGCATGGGAATATTCAATCAACAGCCATTCGCTCAGATTTTCTTCAAGGTGTTCGATGGCAAACAGCATCCAAATTTCGCCTACGCAAGCCTTCGGGCAAGCGCGTCCGCAGCAACGATCAGAGGCTCAATGTCGTCCACAACCGGCGGCGCATAACAATATTCCATTTTTGAGAGTTCCCAAACAGTTGTGCGGCTTCTTATGGCGAAAGCTAACAGGTTGACTCTGGCCCCAGCGTCATTGCCTATAACCTGACCCCCTATCAATCTCCCGTCATTTGAGTCCGCGATCAATTTTATTGTTATGGGCTGCGCCCCGGGATAATAGCGGGGTTTATCCAGCACCCTCACCCTCATTGAGACGGGTTTGATGCCTGCGCTATCCGCCGCTTGACTGGTCAATCCGGTTGATGCGACCTCCAGGCCATGGATGGAGGTCACCGCGGTGTTAAGCACCCCAGGAAAATTTTCATTTCCGCCAGCCGCATTCGCCCCGGCAACCCTCCCCATCCTTATGGCGGTCGTGGCAAGCTGGCTGAGCGTCGGCTTTCCCGTTATGAGATGGCGCGCCTCGACGCAATCTCCGGCCGCATAAACATCCTCAGCGCTCGTCATTAGCCTTTCGTCTACCTTTATCGCCCTAGTGATGCCGATTTCTATCCCCGCGGCCCTAGCGAGCTCAACGTTGGGCCTAAACCCAGCGGCCACGATCACCAAGTCGGCGGGAAATTCCTCGCCCCCTGCCCTCACCTTACTCACCCTCCCATCTCCCACTATCTCCTCAACTTTTCTTCCACACATCACGTTGATGCCGATTTCCCGAAGCTTCCCCAGAACTATTTCAGACATGTCCGCGTCCAGCATGTTCGCGAGCACGCTTGGAAGCATTTCAACAACTGTGACCTCAAGCCCTCGCTCCCTGAGGGCTTCAGCTGTTTCAATTCCAATCAGCCCGCCCCCTATGATAAGGGCCTTTTTGGCCGTTTGGACGGCGGCGATTATCCTCTCCCCATCGCTTATGCTGTGAACCGTGAAAACATTTTCTAGATCAATCCCATGGATGGGGGGCCTAATGGGCAGGCTTCCCGTGGCGATTACCAGCGAGTCGTATTGAATGACCTCCTCCTTAGAGGTTTTGAGGTCTATGGCCTCAACCTCTTTGTCTTTTATGTCGATTGCCCTCGCCTCAGTTGAGGTTTTCATCTCAACGTTTTGCAACCTTGGCTTTTGCTCCACCAGGTCACTAATGCTCCTAACCCTTCCGCCGATCGCAAACGGGATCCCACAGGGATGGTAAAGCGGGTAGGGGTTGCGCTCCATCACAACTATCCTTGCATCTCGATCTCTAAGCCTTGCGGACGCAGCTGAAGTTAAACCAGCGGATTCTGCGCCTATGACAACTATCGTCTTCACCTTAACCACCCTTGGCGATCTCAAACATTTCAAGCACTGGAAGTTTCTCACCAGCAAGAAAACTTATGCATGCGCCTCCGCCGGTGCTCACGTGCTTTATTTTGTCCGCAACACCTATCGACTGCGCAGCCGCCACCAGGTGCCCTCCGCCTATTATGGTGAAACCGTCCGACCTGGCCATCGCCCTCAGGATCTCGAATGTCCCCCTGGAAAACTGTTTCTTTTCAAAAACTCCCATGGGTCCGTTAGCCACCACCGTCCTCGCGTTTAAAATTTTTTTGGAATACGCCTCCACAGTTTTGGGGCCGATGTCGCAGATGGGAAATTCCGTGGGCAACCTCTTCACATCCAATGTTTTGCCCTTCCCTCTTGCATCCACCACGACATCCATCGGAATCCCTATCTTGCCAGGATGATTTTCAAGCAGCTTCTTTGCCCTCTCTATTTCTTTCCTGAAACCTCTCTCGGCCAGGGCATGCAAGTTGATGTCCCCAATTTGAAATCCAGCTGCCTCGAGAAAAACCAGGCTAACTAAGCCCCCAGTTAGAACCTCATCCGCGATATCCCTGTTCAACACGTTCTCGGCAATCTTAACTGAGTCGTCAACCTTTACCCCTCCTAGCACATAGACGCAAGGCCTCTCCGGAGAAAGGGCCCTCGACAGCCCCCTTATCTCCCTCTCCATAAGGCGCCCCGCAAATGTCGGAAGCTTCACCCCGAAACCCACCAAAGAGGGCTGGGATCTATGCGCCGCCGCGAATGCGTCATTTACGTAAATGTCAGCGAGTTTGCTGAGCTCCCTCACGAGGTAAGTCTTGGCAAGCTCCTTCGGGGGTTTGCTGAGGCTCTCCTCCGCGCAAAATCGAACGTTTTCCAAAATCAAAATTTCCCCCTGCCCCATCTTTTTTATCGCCTCCTGGGCGGAGGGACCGAGTATGTCTGGAATGTATTTCACATGCAGGCCTGAGATCTCCTCGAGTCTTTTTGCGTGCATTTCAAGCGTGGTGAAGTCTTCATCCCCCGGCCTGCCCTGGTGGGCAAGGACTACTACCTTTGCCCCCTTCTCCGAGAGCTCCTTTAAAGTTGGAATGCACTCCCTAATGCGGGTATCGTCCGTTATTTTCCCCGTCTCAGGATCTATGGGGGAATTTATGTCGACGCGAACCAGTACGGTCTTGCCCTCCACCTTAGCCTGGTCAAGCGTCCTGAAGTTCAATTTTGCACCTCAGATTATGCCTAGGGCCTCGTTTGTCTTCTTTATCGACCTGGAGGCATCCCTCTCAGTTTCGGTTATGGCGCGTATCGCGTCCACGTTCTCCGGGATAACTATCGCCTCATTGTGCACCTGATAAACGAGGTATAACTCCTTACCCTCCATTGAGGCAATATCCTCCCAGAGGGCAACCTCCCACATGTCCGCTCGCGGTCTCCCCAAATCTCGCATAAGCTCGATCACGCTGTTCAGCCCCTGAAGCCCGTCCGCAGCGCGTATGGGCATAATTCTAGGAGCCCCTTTGATAGTTTTCAAGATCTCTTCGATGTCCGCTGCCCTCTTGAGTTCAACCATCGCGAAATGGATGTGACTTAGGTTATATGGCCCCTTCGCGGCCATGGTGACAATGTTCAGATCGTGGATAACAGTCTGCGCGTCTGGGCCCTGATGGCTTGGGACATGCGTTTCGGGGACAACTGTATTTATTAGGCCACCCTTGTGGCTCTCCCAAGGATCGGTCGCGCGCCTGAACAAAACAGCTCTTGCCTTTTCTATCCCGTATTCCTTATGAATCGCGCCCAGCACCCTGCACAGGCCTGTTGTATTGCACGACACGACCCTCACAAAATCTTTGCCAAGCGCCTCCTCGTAATTGCATTGAGCGACGAAGGAAGTGCCGGTGAGGGCATGCTTCTCTCCTCCCTGGAATACCGCCTTCACCCCCGCTTTTTCGTAAAGCTCCTTATTTTTCGCGCCTATGCCTGCTGGCGTGCAGTCAACTATCACATCCGCCTCCTTTAACAGATCTCTCAATGTGCCAGAGACCTCTATTCCCCCTTTTCTCATTTCGGCCTCGGCACCCTCAACGGAGGCGAATACCCGATATCCCTTCTTAGCAGCAACCTGAGTTCGATAGTCGGCCACGACATCCGCAACCCCAACGAGCTTCATATCATTCTGCAGGTGAACCGCGTCCGCGACCCTTTTGCCTATAACCCCATAGCCATTAACGCCGACTTCAATCATTTAATCCCCCCAGTTTTTTTGTAGTTAGGCTGTAAAAAGCTTACTTGTAGCGGTTTGTAAAAATGGTGAACTTTTTTAACGTGTTCATGTTTTAACTCGTTTGAGGATAATTCTCCAAGGGGGAATTTATACCGCACCGCACCGAAAAATCTGAGAGTTTACTCCTACTGAACCACGTCCCTCCGTAGCCCCAAGGGTTTCCGCTATTTTACCGCGGATTAACGCTAAACATAGGTGGGGCCGCCGAGATTTGAACTCGGGTCACCAGCACCCCATTCCAGACCTGAAGATTAGCTGGGAGGCTAGACCAAGCTACCCCACGGCCCCTTTTCTCTCTTCTCCTAAGCCATATATGATTTTTTGGATTGCCTCATAAATCGCTTTTTTAAATGAGTTCGCCCAAGCCAAAGATGCTTTTCTCGCGGGGGATTCGCCGATAGAGTTAAAAAAACCTGGGGATAATAACCCTTCGTGGTGAAATGCCGATAACGCCCACAAAGTTCATCTGGATGGATGGAAAGCTCATTCCTTGGGAAGGCGCAAAAATCCACGTCCTCACGCACACCTTGCATTACGGGCTCGGGGTCTTCGAGGGAATAAGATGTTACAGGGCTGAAGATGGGCCAGCAGTTTTTAGGTTGAAGGATCACATCAGGAGACTGGAAAATTCCGCCCGAATAATGGGAATGAGCCTGCCGTATTCATTTGAGGAACTAGTCGCGGCGGTTAAGGACACGATAAAAGCAAATGAAATCGAGGAATGCTACATCAGACCTATAGCCTTTTACGGATACGGAGAAATGGGGCTAAACCCAAAAAATTCTCCCGTCAACGTTGCGATTGCTTTGTGGCCTTGGGGCACTTATTTGGGCAAAGAGGGCCTGGAGAAAGGCGTCAGGGTTGCGATCTCATCATGGCTTCGGATAGACTCAAGGACCCTGCCACCGCAATCTAAAACGGTAGCCAACTACACCAATTCCATCCTCGCAAAGCTTGAGGCCCTTAGGGGCGGCTATGACGAGGCAATCCTCCTAAACGCCCAGGGACACGTCACGGAAGGCCCGGGGGAGAATGTATTCATAGTCAAGGATGGGGCCCTGTTAACCCCCCCGCTTTCGTCGGGTGCCCTCGCGGGGATAACGCGCGACTCAGTTCTAAAAATCGCGGAAGAAATGGGGATTAAAGCCAGAGAAGAGGACATCTCCAGAGATCAACTTTACCGGGCGGATGAGGCATTCTTTACAGGCACGGCAGCTGAAATAACGCCAATAAGGGAGATAGACGGGCACCCCATCGGAAATGGGGTAAAAGGGCCGATAACGGAAAAGATCCAAAGGAAGTTTTTTGATATCGTTCACGGGAAGGAACCGAAGTTTAAACACTGGCTGGACTACGTTTAATTTCGTTCAAAGAGGGCAAAGATGAAAAAATCAGCTCTGGCGGGGGCCTTAGCCATACTTTGCATTTTAGCGGGGTACACTCTGTATCTAAACCTAACCAAATTTGAACTCCCAGTCTACCCGAACTCAACTAAAATCAAGGAGAGCACGGCAGCTGGTTGGACCACCTCGGTCCATTCCTCTGACGACCCCCCTGAAAATATTTTAAATTTTTTCAGAGAAGAACTAAAAAATCGCGGATGGGAAGTTGTTGGGCAGCGCTCGGTTTCGATAGAAAATTCAAAGATGATCGGGCTAAGCTGGATTAAAGAAAACGTGCAGGTTGCGATAGCCATAGAGGCTGGGGCAGGAAAAAGCACGATCTATATCTCCATTGGGCCGCCTGAGAAAGTCTTGCCTCAGCCTGGTTTGGAAAACGTTGGGCCAGCTGAAACCCCCATCTACCCGAATTCGGAAAAAATAAAACACTATTCGCCCTCCATGGAGCTTTACGCAGGCATATACTACAGCCCTGACGATCCCATCAAAATTTTGGATTTTTATAGGGCAAAAATGGCAGAAAACGGCTGGATACTTGTGAAGGAGAACATGGAGGAGATGGTCCTAGTTTTCGAAAAAGGTGATAAAGTGGTCAGCATTCAAATAGGCGTGGCTGGGGAAAGCACATATGGGATCTTGTTCTGGAACAAATTATCATCGTACCATTGATGCAAGCCAAGCTTTTGACGCCCACAAAAAACTTTTTGCGAGGACGCAATCTCTATTTTTTAGAGGAGAATGACACTGCCAATAGAACTTTTTCCTGCTGCCCTTGCGCTTTCTGCCTCGGCTGTCGCGTGCTACACTGATCTTAAAAGCAGGATAATCCCGGACAGGCTTACCTTGCCCCTGATCATCGCAGGCATTTCCTTTTATTTGCTCTGGGGGGCGGCTAAACTCGATCTCATTGCGATGCTCTCCGGGGCGATTGGAGCTTCCGTAGCGTTCGCAATCGGATACCTGCTCTGGTTGGCCGGAGGGTGGGCTGGAGGCGACGTTAAGCTGTTCACGTCTTTCGGGGCTTTAATTCCATCATACTCGTCCTCGCTTTTCCCCGCGCCGTACTCCTCAAACTACCCCCTCTTTCCTTTAAGCGTCCTTTTCAATAGCCTTATAATCGCTGCGCCCGCCTTGGCGGTTTATCTCCTCGCCTGCAAGCTAGCGGGCAAGAGTGCTCTGTACAAAAGCCTCCCTATCACCGAGTTGCACGAGGGGATGATCCCCGCCGAAACAATTTTTGAAAGGGACGGGAAAATTGAAAGGGTAAACAAATTCAGCCTCACCGCAGTTTTTTCAAGGCCAAAATATGACCGCGTCCTCACGAACCCTAGGTCGGCGGCGGGTTTGACGATTGAAGAGATACAAGAGTTAAAGAAGCTCGTCAGCCAGGGAAAGCTCGAGGACAAAATCAGGATTAAAATTGGGATGCCTTTTGCCCCCGCCCTCGCGGCAGGCCTGCTCGTCGCCGTGAGCCTAGGGGACCTCTACTGGCTCATCCTGTTGCACTTGCTTTAGGGCTAAGGTCCTCAGTAGCTAGATATCAACTACCGCCTGAACAGTGCAATGGTCTTTCTCTTCCTTTATCTCCATCATGTGATATGTTATGGCCTTGACCGCAACCTTAGCGTTGTGCCTGGAGAGATCTAACTTTTCGCCCCACGCCTTCGCCCTGAGCCTAAATCCGTTTGGTGAGGGAGAAATTTCCTCAACCTTAAATTTTGCCATCACTGCCCCAAAAGCATCGTGTAAGTAAAGAAGCCTCTCCAGCCAATCGTAGAGCAGCGAATATTTATCCTCCGCCTCAATTTCAATCGAAAATTCATCCACCGGCATGACATCTCTTGTGTCCACCATAACCTCGAAAAAAGCTAGGGCAGCGTTCTCAAATGCCTCGGCAAGATCCTTGCCATAAGCCTTAAACCCCACATCCGAGGGGTGCTCGACAACTTCAAATTTCTTCATTTTCTCCCCCCCAGCCGAGATTGATTTTTCCCGCTCAGGCTAGCTAATTATTATTGTCGAACGCTAAATAAAAAATGGATAAAATGGCGCCGGTTGAGCTTGACGTAATAGCGGTTGGCAACCTCAACATGGACTTAATAGGAATGATGGACAGACTCCCTAGGGCAGATGAAAAAGCGCTGATGGACAAAATGGTGCTATCTCTTGGAGGTGGGGGAGCAAATTTCGCTGTCGCGTGCTCGAGGCTGGGCCTAAAGGTCGGCTTCATCGGCTGCGTTGGCAAAGATTCCTTTGGTGATCTCGTCATTGAAAAATTTTTGGCTGAAAAGATAGACACGAGCCAAATCAAAAGAGTCGCAGCGCCAACCGGACTTGCGATAGTGCTTTCCACGCATAAGGGGGAGCACATCTTAGCCTCTTACAGGGGGGCAAACCTCTCCCTTAAACCTGGGGATATAAACGGCGAATACATGAAAAATGCTAAGCTCGTCCACGTGAGCAGCAAACCCCCAAAAATATCGAAAGCGGTTGTCTTAAAGGCAAAAAAACTGGGCATAGATGCCTCAATCGACATCGGGGCGGAACTCCTCAAACTAAAAAACAAGGAATTGTCTAGCGCGATAGAGGGTTACACGAATTGCTTTTTGAACGCCAAGGGATTCGAAAGAATTTTCAAGGAAAAGCCATCCAAAAAGACAATCATCCGGAGGTTTCCTGGTGGGATAAAAAATCTAGTCGTGACCTTAGGCCCAAAGGGGGCGGTGGCGAGCGATGGGGAAGATTTCTTTTTCTGCAGGCCCCCAAAAGTTAAGGCCATGGACACCACGGGCGCGGGGGACGCCTTCGCCGCAGCTTTTAATGCCATTTGGCTTCGCGACCGCGACATTGAAAAAAGCCTCGTTTACGCGGTGGCGGAGGCGGCTATCAAAGTTCAGCATGTTGGGGCTCAGGAGGGCCTGCCAGAAATGGACGAACTTGAAAAATTTGTCAAAAGAAACAAAATGAGGTGCCGCAGGTGAAGGCGGCGGTGTTTGACGGCAGCGAATTAAAAATCTCCGACGTCGAAAAACCCGCGGCATCGAAAGATGAATCCCTAATAAAGGTTTTGAAGGCGGGAATTTGCGGGACCGATTTTTCAATCGTTAGCGGCGACTTCAAGGTCCAGCCCCCTTTGATACTCGGGCATGAATTTGTAGGGGAGGTCGAGGAACCTGAAGAAAGGATTTCGGGAAGGGTCGTGAGCGAGATCAACATCCCATGCGGATCATGCTTTTTCTGTTCCAACGGTATGCCGTCTCACTGCCTCCGCAGGAAAGCTCTCGGGATAACAACCGATGGAGCTTTTGCCGAATATGTTAAGGTCCCATTCAAGAATTTGCACGTGCTGCCGGAATCCGTATCGACGGAGGAAGGCGTCTTCGTCGAGCCCCTTGCCGCGTGCATTCGCTCATTTGAGCTTGCCCCAATAAAAGGGAAGCCGACGGTAGCTATACTTGGGCCCGGAACAGTGGGGCTGCTTACCCTGCAGGTCGCGAGAGCCTTATCGGCGGGAAAAATAATTGTGGCGGGGACTAGATGGGACAGATTAAATCTCTCGAAAAAGCTCGGAGCGGACATCACGATAAACGTGAAAGAGGAAGACCTCCCAAAGAGGATTTTTGAGGAAACAAATGGAGTGGGGGCGGATATCGTGGTGGAGGCGACGGGCAGGCCGGAGGGCGCGGGCGAGGCGCTCTCAATCGTCAGGGCGAGGGGGACGGTCATTATGAAAACGACATCCGGCCTGGCCTCGGTTGTCGATCTTAGCGACCTAGTAAGGAAGGAGATAGCCATCCAGGGTTCAAGGTGCGGTCCTTTTGACAAAGCCATCGAAATGCTCTCACGCCGCGAAGTCTCCGTTTCCCCGTTGATAACGCACAGAGTCAAGCTGGACGAGATAAACGCCGCATTCGAGAAAATTAAAAAACGGGAGGCGATCAAAGTGCTTATTGAAATTTGTGATGAGACAAAATCTTGAAATGTGTGATAGGGATGAAAAAACGCATACAACCGCATATCATGTGCGGGATTGGGGATGTTGCAAAATACGTTTTATTGCCCGGAGACCCGAGGAGAGCCGAGAAAATCGCCTCTTTTTTTGACGAGGCAAAAAAGGTCGCCGAATACAGGGGGTATGTAACCTACACTGGGAAAAAGGATGGCATAGAAATATCGACAAGCGCCACGGGGATAGGTTGTCCCTCGGCGGCAATCGTCATTGAGGAGCTATCGAGGATAGGTGCGGAGACATTTATAAGGGTTGGGACAACTGGAGCTCTCCAGCCGGAAATCGAGATCGGCGACATAATAGTGGCGACCGCGGCCGTGCGCGCCGACGGGACCACCCGATCCTATCTACCAATCGAATATCCTGCGGTGGCGAGCATCGAGGTGGTCTCAGCCCTTCTCAACGCCGTGGAAAAATTCAATAGAAAAGTTCACTACGGCATAGTTTTGAGCTCGGACGCCTTCTACGCCGAGGATGCGGATGCGATGAAAAATTGGACCCGAGCGAACGTGCTCTCCGTGGAAATGGAGTGCTCTGCGATATTCACGATCGCCGGAATCAAGGGACTGCAAGCGGGGGCAATCCTAGCGGTTGACGGAAACATAACAAGAAACATAAAAAAGGGAGAGTTTGAACCAGGGGAAAGAACTGGCGAGCTTGATGAGCGCGTACAAAGGGCAATAGAGGATGAGATAAAAATTGCAATTGAGGCCGTGAAAATCTTGGAGGCTAAAAAAGCCAGATAAAGGAATGATTTTTTGCAACCTCATCTCAAGTGGGGCAGGCCGCTGGGGAAATACGCCCTCATACCCGGAGACCCCAAACGTGCCGAATATATCTCTACCTTTTTGGAAAATCCTAGGGAAATCTCCAAACACCGCGAGTTCTGGACATACGCGGGCAAATACGATGGAATCGACGTGGCGACCACATCCACGGGGATCGGAGGCCCGTCAACATCGATTGCAGTGCATGAACTGTCTCAACTCGGCGTTAAAACCTTCATAAGGGTTGGAACGTGCGGGTACATCAGTCCAAAAGTAAAAACAGGCGACATCGTAATTGCCACCTCGGCCATCAGAAAAGACGGCACGAGCCCCTTTTATGCGCCGCTAGAGTATCCGGCCGTTGCGAGTTTTGAGGTCGTCAGCGCTCTTCTGAGGGCGTCGAAAAAGTTGGGGTATGAATGCCACTGCGGAACGGTGCTGAGCGCTGATTCATTTTACGAGATCAAACCATGGATAGAAAAATTCAAAAACGCGCTAGCATTTGAGATGGAATGCGCCTCGCTGTTCGTGCAGTGCTCCGTGAAGGGTTTGAGGGGCGGAGCGATCCTGGCGGTGGACGGGAGGGCCGGAGATGTTGAGGCGGTATCAAGATACACAATGGGGGAATCTGTAGTCCACACCGCGATTAAAAGGGAAATAGAAATCTCCCTCGAAGCGATCAAGACGCTTGAGGACTTTACTCCTTGACATACGGTTTATAATCGCTGGGCGGAATAGCCCGCCCGACGACCCCGGCCAGAACTGCGACTGTGAGTATGTAGGGAATGGTCAAAATTATCTGGGGGGGCAATAAGCCTAGGGCCTGAAGCCTCATCTGTAGGGCATCCGCAAGGCCGAAAAGCACGCTGGCCCCAAAGGCCCCAAAGGGCAGCCACTTCCCAAATATCATCGCCGCGAGGGCAATAAAACCCCGCCCGCCCGTCATCCCCCATGCAAAAAGGTTCAAATGCCCAAGGGAGAGAAACGCCCCCCCAAGGCCTGCCATGACCCCGCTTACGACAACGCAGAGGTACTTAACTTTATAGACGTCAATTCCCGCGGTGTCGGCGGAAGCGGGGTTTTCCCCAACCGCCCTTATTCTTAAACCGATGGATGTCCTGAAGAAGAGGATATGGGAGAGGACCACCGCGATCAACATGATGTAAACGAGGGGAGTATGGCTTCCTATTATCTCACCTAGGATAGGCACGTCTTTGATCAGGGGTATGGAGACCGTCTTAAGCCCCTCGACGCTTTCTGACGCCCCCCTCGAACCCCATAATATTTGGCACATGTACGCTGTGAAGCCGACGGCAAAAATGTTTATGCCGACCCCGCTGACGATGTGATTCCCGACGAACTTCACGGTGATAAGCGCGTGCAAAAGACCCAACAGGGCGCCTGTTAGAACGCTCCCCAGCACTCCCAACCAAGCATTCCCGCTGAAGAAGGTTATAAAAACTCCTGAAAATGCCGCGGTCAACATCATCCCCTCCAGACCTATGTTCACAATTCCCGCCCTCTCCGAGAAGATCCCGCCCAGTGAGGCGAAGGCGATGGGCGTCGCCATCCTCAACGCTGCCGCAAAGAGCCCGACGTTTATTATTTCAAAAATTTCTACCATCCCAGCCTACCCCTCATCAAATACCTTTTTACCAACATTGGCGCCGCTATGAACAAAATAATGAGCGCCTGAAGCATTATCGCAATGTCAAGGGGCACACCGGTTGCGCGGGTCATCACCATTCCCCCCGCTCTCAAAGCGCCAAACAATATTGATGCCAATGCCACCCCAACTGGATGAAGTCTGCCGACGAGGGCCACGGCGATGCCGTCCCAACCATACCCGGGAGAAAATCCTTCTATGAATCTTCTGTGCACGCCAAGTACCTCCCCCGCCCCCCCGAGACCAGCTATCCCCCCACTGATAACAAGCGCCAGAATCATCCTTGTTGAAATGCTAATTCCTCCGCTCTCAGCTGCAGGCGGATTAAACCCGACAGCCCTTATCTCATAACCTATCGTGGTCTTCCACAGCAGATAATAGACTACCCACGCACACAGGAGTCCTATGAAAAGGGAGACAGAAAGCTGGGTGGGGGGCAGAATCCGCGGCAATTCTGCAGAGGATTCTATCACCACAGTCTGGGCGACCCAACCTGGGGCTTTAAATGGATAGTTCACCATGTAACCGGTAACATACAGGGCAACATAGCTCAGCATCATGGTGGTGATGACCTCATGCGCCCCAAGCTTCGCCTTTAATACGGCGGGAATAAGGCCCCATAAACATCCGCCAACGATTCCCGCCAACAACGCGAGCGGAATGTGAATAAAAAATGGCAAATTCTTAAATGAGATCCCGGCAAGAGCAGCAAAAAATGCCCCGACCAAGAACTGGCCTTCGGTCCCTATGTTAAACAGTCCAGATCTGAAGGCGAACGTGAAGGCAAGACCGGTGAATATTATAGGCGTGGCCTGTGTAAGCGTTTGGCCTATTCCAAATTTATCCCCAAATGCCCCCATAAAAAGCGACCAATAAGCGCTTAGCGGAGAGTAACCGGTAATCAGAAGAATAACCGCCCCGACCAAAAACGCCACGGAAATCGCGATAACCTCAGGGAGTACCCCTTTAATCCCTGATATCAGCTCTTCGCCTAAAGCTGGGCCTGTCTTATCCGTGCCTTTACCTGACACGTTTTCCACCCGCCATTAAAAGGCCAAACTCCCTCTCGCTCGTCCTCGGGTCTTTTATAGCCACAATTTTGCCCTCGTACATGACGGCCACTCTGTCGCTGAGGGATCTTATTTCATCCAAATCCGCCGAGATGAGCACAACCGCGCAGCCGTTGTCCCGCATTTCAACTATTTTTTTCCTGACATACTCCGTCGCGCCGACGTCTAACCCCCGAGTCGGCTGGGAGGCTATGATAAGCTTCGGTCCTCTGCTGAACTCCCTCGCCACGATGACCCTTTGTTGAGTCCCCCCAGAGAGATGGCGAGAAATGGTGTTCTCAGACGGCGTTTTTATTGAAAAGTCCTCAATCAGTTTTTTGGCATATTTTGAGGCCTCCTCATAGTCGAGTCTAAGCCGCCCGTTTGCGAAGGGGGGCCTATAATGGCTCCCCAAAATTAAGTTCTCCATCACCGAAAAATCGAGTATCAGACCACGCTTGTGCCTATCCTCGGGGATGTGGGAGATGCCTTGCTCAATCCTCTTTTTCGGGGAAAAATTTGTTATGTCGACTCCACCCAAAATTATTCTCCCTTCTAAAGGCTTTCTCAGGCCAGTTAAAACCTCCACAAGTTCTGTTTGTCCATTTCCCTCGACCCCTGCAATTCCTAAAATCTCATATGCGTGGACGTCAAAAGTCACGCCTTTCAACGCGGGCAAGTTCCTATCATCCAGAGCCTTCAGTCCTTCCACCTTTAAGACCACCGGCTTTACCTTCACGGGCTTCTTCTTGAACCTGAAAAGCACTCTCCTCCCGACCATCATCTCCGCCAGTTTGCCTGGACTGGTCCTTTTAGCATCAACGGTTCCTACGACCTTTCCCCTCCTCAAAACTGTGATCCTGTCGCAAATAGCTAGCACTTCCCTCAGTTTGTGGGATATGAAAATCACAGTTTTTCCCTGCTCCTTAAGGGCCCTAATCGCCTTAAAGAGTTCATCAACCTCTTGGGGAGTAAGAACCGATGTGGGTTCGTCCAGAACTAGAATTTCAGCGCCTCTGTACAAAGCTTTCAGAATTTCGACCCTCTGCTGAACCCCCACGGGCAGGGTGTAAACCGGGGCCAAGGGATCCACAGACAATTTGTACTTATCGCAGAATTCCCTGATTTCGCTAATGATTCTCTTCTTATCGAGCAGAATTCCGTTTTTTGTCCTCTCCCTCCCCAAGACTATGTTTTCCGCGACAGTGAGGCTGGGAACAAGCATGAAATGCTGGTGGACCATCCCTATCCCCAGCTTGATAGCTGTGGCTGGGCCGTCGATTTTCACTTCCTTGCCCTGTACGAAAATTTTTCCTCTGTCGGGGCGATAGAGACCGTACAAAATGTTCATCAGAGTTGTCTTACCGGCTCCATTCTCCCCAAGCAGCGCATGGATTTCTCCTTTTTTGACCACTAGGTTTACCCTGTCGTTGGCAACCACTCCCGGAAAAGTCTTCGTGATATCCTGCATTTCGACTGCTACCGTCATCGCATCGCCGTCATTCCAAAAATAAAAAAAGAAAAAAATTTATTTATTTTACTCCCATCCCGGCGGGCGCGGGACTTTGATCTCCCCTGCGGCGATTTTATCCCTTGCCTCGAGAGCCTTGTCGATAACCGCCTTTGGAATCTCTATCTGATGTTTGAACCCAAACTTAGCCTCCCAGAATGCCTCCTCTTCGGGGAACCTGCAAAGCCCTACCCATCTATCCTTTGCGCCCTTCTCTATTACTCCGCCCTTAAACGTACCGTCAAGAGCCGCTTTGATGATCTCGTAGACCGCAACATCCACTCTCTTGGTCATGCTCGCCATGATGTGATCCCCTCCGTAGAGGTAGCACTGACAGGCATCTACCCCCATACCGTAGATCCCCCTATCATCCGCGGCCTCCAACGCTCCAAGCCCACTTTTACCTGCCGCTGCCCAGACGACATCTGCCCCAAGATCGATCAATCCTAGGGCCAGCTCTTTTCCCTTAGTTGGATCCGCCCATGCGCCCACAAAAGCAGGTTCCAAAACTGTCACTTCTGGTTTAGGTTTAGCCCATTTCACTCCAGCCTCAAATCCGATGAAGAAATCCCTTATCAGTGGAATGTCCATCCCTCCCACGATTCCTATTTTGCCTGTCTTCGTCATGTTGGCCGCGACCACCCCAAGGAGGAACCCGCCCTCGTTTGCCTTGAACAACAAGGACGCGACATTTGGCTTATCCACAACCATGTCGACTATTGCAAACTTCTGATTAGGATACTCTTCGGCGATTTTCGTAAGCGCGTCAGCCTGGTCGAAGCCAATACAAACTATGATCGAGTACTCGCCAGATTTTGCAAAATCCCTCTGAAATCCCTCATACTCCGCTATCGCCTTGGGCTCTACATAATCAAATTCTATCCCAAGCTCCTCTTTAGCTCTCACAACCCCTGCATAAGAAATGTCGTTAAATGATTTGTCCCCGAGCCCCCCAGTTGCTAGGATTAAACCCACCTTCGCCTTTTTCGGAGGTGCTGGTGCAGGTTGCATTGCAAAATACGCTGCTGCTGCTATGACTACGACAATGACTATAACAATCCCCACAACCGCCGCTGTTGATAACTTGGCCATTCCAACCTCCCTCGGTTTAAATATTGGTTCAGTAGTTTAAAAGAGTAACCCTTGTTTGTTTAATAAGCTGAAAACCTCTAGACTAAACATAGTTTGAAGATGCCGCCAAAAAAGAGGGCGTATACCTGACGACGCGGAAAAAAGCTCGCATCCGAATCATTTCAATGAATCATGGGAAAACTTCGGAGGCCAGCTTTCCGCCCATCCCCCAATTGTCTTTGCTCACATCCCGGATGACCACCCACACAGCATCGGGTGGGCATCCTGCCGCATTCGCCACGGCAGAAGTAACTGCCCTCACAATTTCCCTCTTTTGCTCTACAGTTCTACCCTCCCACAAATCTATTGTGACGATTGGCATCCGATCACCGGTTTCATTATCCATTCAGAAATTAAAAAATATGCTCTCAGCTAGGGCTTATATTGTTTTTTGCATGCCTCCTAGCCCACCTAAAAAGGCAACAAGGGGCCATCTGCATGAAGGAAAACAGAAAAATAGCGTGGCCCTAGGCGGGCGGTATGCACGCCCTTAAAGAATCGGACGAGCTTTGGTCGGAGATAAGATAGTAGAACTTCAAAAAAACGTGAAATTTTTCCCATAACCAGTGCCCAAGTTTAATCGATAGAAGATGGTTTAGGGTTTTTTGAGAACTCTCGCGGCAGCCGCTAGAATGGACCGGCGCATTTAACTCACCAATAGGGGCGAGCCGGACTGAGTTTACAGTGTGCAATCCTTGCCAACTCTCCTTCGAGAAGAATGGCCATCACATCCTCTTTTACAATTAAAATCGCAACCTATTTTCTCTCAAAACCGAAATGAACATGAAGAAGTGAAAAGATGGCCAAGAAGAAGTTTAAGAAAAAAGAGCGCAAGGCTACATGGCGACGAGAGAGGGAATCATAAAAAATTAAGAAAAAGTCCTACTATACCAGCACGGCTACTTGGAGCCGCCACCGAAACTGCGCGCGGTATCATAACAAGATTTCACTTTAAAAAGCGAGCTCCTTAAAACCCACAATATAATCGGTAGTTATATTTCGTTTTAAAAAATGCTCGAGGTCACGCCATTAAAACCTTAAAACGCAAATTTTATTTTTCTACTTCCGAATCTTTTTCAACGAGGATGAAATGCCTACAGACGTTTGCTCCTACCATTTTTGCAAAGTGAAAACTGATCTAGTTGAATGCAAACATTGTGGCAAGTTTTTTTGTCCAGAACACTTGGGGCCAAGGCTTCCTTATCTTCCGAATTTTGAGAGCACCACTAAGGAAACAAGGAACGCGATAAATAACTGGAGGAAGCCAGGAGGTCATCCCTGCCCTCCGTATTACGACTACCTGAAGGAAAAAGAAAAGGAGGAATTTGAGAGGAGACAGAAGGCGCTCGATAGGATGCGCTCGATAGGATGCGAGGTTTGCGAGTTCGTAGAACCCCTGAGATTCCACCCGTGATACAACCGGGGATCCGCAGAAGAAATTTGGTCGCTATTTTAGCGGTTATCATTATTTATAGCGTCGGTGTCATTGCTTTGTTTGTATATGTGGCGACGCAGCCCTCACCGACTCCAACAGCAACTCCTACACCTCCGACGTCTAGCCCAGCTGAAAACCAAGAGCTAATTGGGTCAAAAAAGGGCCCAAAGTTCGAAATCACAGATGTAAAACTATCCGACAATGAGGTATATGTTGGTCAAAAATTGACAGAATATATCTATGTGAAGAACTTGAGCGCTGAAGACGGCGTGTACCGTCTGACAGTTGGTGAAAAAAGTGAAAGCATATACATAAAAGCTGGCGCGACTGAAAGAATGACCTTTATGTGGGAATTTAACGAACCGGGATATTACAGCCACCAAGTTGACAACTTCACGATAAATTTTTTGGTGAAAGAAGAAGGGATAATACTAGTGGACAATGCTGTTTTAAAGAAGTATTCTGTGCCAGTTAAGCTAATTGACAATCCAAACGCAAAGGATCCCACATATGAAGAACTTATGGACTTTCTATTTGCTGATAACACAAATAATTACCGCTACGATGCCCCTCGTTTTATGTGTGCAGATTTTGCAGAGATGTTACATAATAGGGCCGAGAATGCAGGGATAAGGGCTGCATTTGTTGCGGTTGATTTTGAAGAAAATTACCCCGGCCATGCACTAAATGCATTTTTTGTAACAGATAAAAATAGCCTTATTTTTATAGATTGCACGGGAAACATCGAAGGAACGGGATTGGACACGAAGGCAGAGATCGAGGTTGGCCGTCAAATTGTTTTCGAGTCCCTGAAAGATCCATCATTGTGGGTTATTAAATTTACACAGCAATTAATCGTAAAAAGGGTTCAAGTGTTCTGGTCCGGTTTATAAAACTCGCCCCAACTTACTAAGTCGACACCTCAGAAAGGCCCTTGGCGTGGAAGAAAGGCAAGGAACGACGACGGAAGTGAGATTGAAAAAAGGCTGAAAGAGCTTTGGCGCCGGGGAAGGGATTTGAACCCTTGCTGTCCATAAAGGACAACGGGCTCTCAAGGCCCGCGCATTACCTCTCTGCCACCCCGGCATTTACCTCTGAATTTTAAATGTTCTTTAAAATGTAAATCTTTTCCGCGCCATTCAGCCAAAGGTGGGATGACTGATTTTTATTGCAAAAGCAACCAAGCTCTTAACTTTTTTTCGCCTCATCTTGAATTATGTCCGATAGAAATTTTTTAACCAAGAGAGGTTTCAATCCAATTTTTATGAATTCTTTTTCAATCTCCTCGTCCGATTTGCCCTCTCCCTTCATCGACGCGTAAAGTTTTTTCATGGCCTCGTAGATCTCGTGGGGAAAACATATCCAAGCGTCGGTTTCCCTCACATAAAAGTCCGGCACGACGATTGACCAAGGCTTGAAGTATATGGTGCATATCTTCACGTCCTCCGCCCCTTGAGCCAGAAGATAATCCTTCACAAGCTTGAGGCTCTCGCCTGAGTCGGCCACGTCGTCCACGAGGAGCACTTTTTTTCCCTTGACGTCTGCTGAAATCGGCTGGACTATGGTCGGCTTTGTCTTGGTCTGGTAAATGCCAAGATAAAACTCAACTTTTACGCTCGCCACATTATAATTCTCCAGGAAGTCGGAGAGAAGCCTCGCGGGCACCCATCCCCCTCTGCATATCCCGACGAGCAAATCCGGCTTAAACCCACTCTTTCTAATGTTATCCGCAAGCTGGATGCACAGCTCATAAATATAATCCCAGCTTGGAGCCTCATACTTTGTGGGCTTATCCATGTTACCGGGTTTTAATAAAGTGACCTAGCTTTTAAAATTTACCCAAGGTGCAAAAAATTACCGCTATATCCCCAACTCTTTAAGCTTCGCTTCCGTCGGCTTTCCTTCCTTGCTCCATCCCCTAGCTTCATAGTATTCGTCGAGCATCCTCTCAAACTTCTCCCTGTCAACGAGCTGCCCAGCGAGCGGGCCGGAGGGAATCGGATGCGTGTAGCATCTCTCCGGTAATAAATCGTCCCTTCTGGAAAATCCGCTAAAAATCCTCTCCATATTCCAGATCCTCTCTCCAACCTTAAGGAACTCCCCATCGCTGAAATTCATTCCCGTCGCCGCGTTCAAAAGTTTCGGGAACACCCCAAGGGGGTAAACGAACTCCGAAAATCTGCACCCAACCAATGTGAAAATCGCGTTCACCTTGTCCTGAATTTCCTTGGTAAGCTTGCCTTTGCCCTCGTATGCAAGGGGGTCAACTTTACCAGAGAACTCATCCCCTATTATCGCCCTTTTATGGCACGCCCCCCTGTTCGAAGTCGCGAACGTGCATGCTATCCCCTTCATCGCCTCTGGCATCCAAGCCGCGAACTCCATCCCCTTAACCTGCATCGCAAACGCATTTGAGCCTTTACCAAGCTTTTCCGCAGCCCTCCTTGTGCCCTCAGCCAAAGGATCGCCGATTCCCTCTCGCTTTGCGATCATCTCCACAAGCTTCACCATGGCCAAGTGATCCCCAAATTTAAGCTCAAGCCCTCCGGTATCCTGCTTGTTTATTATTCCGCGTTCGTAACACTCCATCGCGAACGACACCGTTACCCCCGTAGAAAGCGTGTCGATGCCGTATTCATCGCACAGCTGATCAGCCCTGGCTATAGCCTCAGCGCTGCTCACGCCGCAGTTTGAGCCAAGCGCATACATTGTCTCATACTCTGGGCCCTCTGTCTCAGTCCCCGCATAAGGCCCTGCTTTGACCACCGCAAACCTACCGCATGCAACAGGGCACGCAAAACATGCAACGTTTTTTACGAATAGATTCTTTCCGAAGTACTCTGGACTTATGTTATCCGCCCCCTCAAAAACGCCCTCCCGATGGTTTCTGGTCGAAAGCATTCCCTTTTCGTTCAACATCGGCAGCCCCGCTCCAGTTCCGTATTGATGGAAAAGACGAATGAGCTGCCAGGGAGTCGCCAGCGCTTCGTTTAAAATCTTCCTAGCCTCCTCTACGGCCTTCATGAATTCCTCACTTTCCTTAGCGCCTCTATCGCCTCCCTTGATCACAAAAGCCTTGAGCTTTTTAGATCCCATCACCGCCCCTGCCCCCCCTCTTCCGAATGCTCTCCTTCCGGCTATGATCGAGGAAAACCTTACGAGCTTTTCCCCCGCCGGACCAATGCAAGCGATCTGGGCTCCTTTATCAATGTCCTTTCTGATCGCTTCCTGCGCATGAATTGTGCTCATCCCCCATAGGGCCCCTGCGTCTCTGATTTCCACCTCCTCATCGCTCACTTTGACGTAGCAGGGTTTTTCAGCCGCGCCCTCAATTACTATTGCAGAGTAGTCGGTGCGGCTCATCTCGGCGCCGAAGAATCCCCCCGCATAAGTGTTTAAAGCCCCATTGGTGAGCGGGGACTTTGTGACCACGCATGTCTGGGCAAACATGGGAGCGAGTGTACCGGTGAGCGGCCCAATCGAAAAAATCAGCTTATTCTTTGGGGATAAAGGGTCAACGCTTGGGTCAACCTCGTCCGAGAGGATTTTTACCCCGAAGCCAATCCCGCCTATGTATTTTTCAAACCAATCTCTTGGCACGGATTGCGTTCGAACCTTTTTACTAGAGAGATCAACCCTCAAAATTTTTTTATCCAAATAATTTCTTTCCATTTAACCCTCCTATTTTTTGTTTCGCCTTCCGCGGCTTAAAAATCGCGCGGTGTAAAAAAATAAAAAGGGATCAACTGGTTTTCTGGGAAAACATTCCAGTCTTGGAAGCGTGCCTTGCTATAAAGTAGGCTATGCCAATCACTACGCAAGCAATGAATACCAGAGTTCAAGCGTTGTGACGTTTATCAGAAGCAGGGGACAAAGCTATGAAAGCCAAGACAGAGAACGCTATCCCACTTGGAACACGGAACGGTGCCTTCACGTCCTTCCTGTTTATCCCGAGCACTATGCAAGTCTACTTAAGCTTATTTACTCAAAATAAACCGCCGTTAATTGGCGGGATTATCTGCATAGTACCCCACATCCTTCGAGGAGTCCTCATGCCCTAGAAATTCGACATTGCGGCAGTTTATTTTATAATTCTCCTTGGCGATGGAAGTTTTTCATTATTGCAATTTTTTTCTGCATTGTTATCGTCTTATAACTAATGCACTCAACGGGGCAAACACAGGAACAAAGTCCGCAACCCAAACACAGCGTGTCATCTACTATTGCCTTTCCGTCGACGACTTTTATAGCACTTGAACTGTTATCGTCACAAACGATCTCACAACGCCTGCATCCCGTACACTTTTCAGTGTCCACAACGGCCACAGCAGGCTTGGCCGCATTAAACGTTGCTACCCCCACTGGTACAATACGAGAAACTGAAAGCCCGATGAAATCGTAGACGCTTTCATATCCTTTTCTCTTCATAAATTCGGTCATTCCATCCAAAATTTCCCTGGCAACACCAAGCCCACGGAACATGGGGGCCGTGGCGAGCTGAACCGTCGTCGCTCCGACCATCATATATTCCACAACACTCTCCCAATCGTGCGCTCCGCCTATTCCACTAATGGGGATTTTCACCGATCGAGCAATCTCCCAGACGACCCGTAACCCGATGGGCTTGATCGGTGGTCCCGAATACCCGCACGGTGACGAAAAGCCACCATCCGCCGAACGTGATATCGGATATCCGGTTTCGACATCGATGCCGATTATGGATAAAAATGTGTTTATGGCCGAAATAGCATCCGCGCCCGCTTTAACCGCGGCTCTTGCAGTGTCCGGGACGCTAAACGTGTGCGGGCTCAGCTTAACCATAAGCGGAAGGCTGGTAACTTCTTTTATCGCTTTTATTATCTCCTGTATCTTTTCAGCGTAAACGCCTATGGCAAAAGCACCCATTCCCAACTCATGAATCATCGGACAAGAAGTATTGAACTCAAGACCATCGTATCCGCATTCTTCATATAACTTTGCAACTTTTGCGGCATTTTCCGGGCCCGTTGGGGACATGTTCCCTATTACGACCAAGCCCTCCTGATGTGCCTTTTCGATTCCTTTTTTCATTCTTTCTTTATCAATTCTCCAAATTTCCTCAGCTGGATCGTCTAATTTCCTTTCTGAGTAAAATTCGACATCTGGCCCAGCGTTTGCCAAAGCCATGCTTTCTTTCATTCGTCTGCCTACCGGAGTTCTAATCCGCGTGGTCCACAAGGCGGGTTCGCTACAAAATCCAACTCTTACATCCTCTGTAACTATATTTTTCGCCACAATTCCGGCCCAACCGGCTTTAGCAATTTTATGTGCAAATTTTGGGAACCATCCCACAAAAGTGTTGTACATTGCCGGCGCCAGAAGCAGTGGGTTTTTCAATTCATTTCCCATAAAGCGAACACTTAGGTCGGTCATGATTAACACTTTATAAAAAAGCATATAAACTTTTTTTGCTTCCGCTTCCGCCATTCACCAAGTAGGGTAGCTACGCAAGGGGGCCCATCACTTTTTCATCAAGAGAATTTTCGCGGTATATATTTACCAACACCGGGTTTCCCAGTGATTTCCCCATCTTCCATGACGATGTTGCCTCCAACCATAGTGAGGACTGGCCAGCCTTTTAGCTCCCTCCCCTCATAAGGCGTGAAATCCGAAGCCGTATGCAGGTTCTCCACTTTTACACTTCTGCTTTCATCCAAGTCTACGATCACCAAATCAGCATCTGACCCAACAGCGATGGTGCCTTTTTGCGGGTGAATCCCCAGAACCTTAGCAGGATTGTGGCAACAGACTTCAACCAATTTTTCCATCGAAATCCTTCCCTTGTTTACGCCTTCGCTCAACATCACTGGAAGAAGCGTTTCTAACCCTGGCAATCCTGCGGGCGCCGACCATATATCTAATTCGCCTTTACCCACGGAGGCGCAATGATCGGATCCAATGCAATGCACATAACCTTTTTGGATTCCCCACCAAAGCTTTTCTATGTGCCTTTCGTCCCGCAAGGGTGGATTACACTTGGCTGGAACGTAGTTTTCTGGAAAATCTTTCCAAGAAAGAGACAAATACTGCGGGCACGTTTCTACGATCACTTTACTTCCTCTCGCCTGAGCCTGAACGGCGACGTCAAGGGATTCGCTAGAACTTATGTGAACCAAGTATATAGGAACGTTTAAGTAGTCAGAGATAGCAATAACCCGATTTACAGCTTCAGCTTCACAGATGCTTGGCTTTGCTTCGGTCCACGCCCTTAGATCTTTTCTCCCATTTTTCATCAGCTTTTCTTTTATCGCATAGTATATCTCCACATTCTCAGCGTGGATCATTGATATTACAGGAGGGGCCAAAGTTGACGCTATCTCAAGCGCGGTGTATAACTTTGTGTCATCGAAAGAGGGAATACCTAGGGCCTCGGCGTCCTTGCCCCTTAAAAATAAACAATGTTTAAATTGTGTGATGCCCAAATCACGGGCATATTCTGGTATTTCACGTATGTGTTGATCTGTGAAGAGACAAGCAATAAAAGCAACATTGGCCAAAGCATGCCGCTCAACGGTACTTTTGGCTTCTTCAAATTTTTCCTTATAAGGGGCTAGGAGCTTGTCCATTCCGCCCCAGGTCATCAGCGCCTCGGTGGTTATCCCGCCACAGACGGCGGCTCTAGTTTCACTTTTACAGTCTTCTTCGTATGGTCGGTAAAGCGAATAGTGGACATGGGGGTCTATCACGCCCGGGATCACAAATCTTCCTTTGGCGTCTACATACTCGTCTGCGCTGGGTAAGTTTTGGTCCTTTGCTATAGCTACGATTTTTCCACCATCAATACCGATCCCACCGGAAACTACGCCGTCAATTCCAACTATCCTGCAATTTTTTATCACCGCATCCACTAACATTTAAAATACCTTCTTTTTACCGCAACCCGCCCATCGTAAGTACCATTATGGCCTTTTGGACGTGTAATCTGTTCTCTGCTTGGGGTATGACCACAGAATGAGGTCCGTCTATAACCTCATTTACCACTTCTTCACCTCTGATGGCGGGCAGGCAGTGCATGTAAATGGCTTTTTTATTGCAGAGGTCAATCAGCTCCGGCTTACACGTCCAGTTCAAATATTTGTTTCTATGGGCAGGCAACAACTTTTCTGTGAACCCTCCCTCCCTGTACAGCTTCCAGCTTATCCAGGACTTCGGGTAAACTACGTCGGCTCCTTCGTAAGCTTCCTCAACGTTGTTTGTGATGGTGAACTCGGTTCCGGCCTCTTTGGAATACTCTCTCGCTTTCTGGATGATCTCGGGATCCAAGTCATACTCCGGCGGGTGGGCTAAAGTCACGTCCATGCCGAACCGGGTCGTGAACAATATATTTGTCTGTGCCACGGCCAGCGGCGCTCTAACGTGTCCCGGCGCCCAACACATGGCGAATTTTTTGCCCTCAAACTTCCTTATCTTTTCCTTGATTGTCATTATATCCGCCATGCCTTGACATGGGTGAAACTTGTCATCTTCCATGTTAATGACCGGAACGGTTGAGTAATTTTGATAAGTCCGGATAACTTTGTGGCCTGTGCCGTATTCTTTTCCGGCCGGGCAACATCTAACGGCGATCCCATGCCCATAACAAGACAGAACCGCCGCCGTGTCCTTTATATCCTCCGACTCTATCCAAGTCGTTGTGAGATCCAGAAAATTAGCATGACCGCCCAATTGAGTCATGCCACATTCAAAAGAGTTCCTCGTTCTTGTTGACGGATTGTAGAAAATCATGAACAAAGATTTTCCTTCCAACAAACGGTGCGGTTCTCCTTGCGCATACCTCTTCTTGAGATCAAACGCAACATCAAGAACTGTTTCAAGCTCCTCGAACGTCCACTCAAGCTCAGGAGCCACCCAGTGTTTCCCATAAAGATGCGTTTGTACCATTCAAAACACCCCCCACCAAATTCAATTAATTTTTCTAATTTTTAAGTCATTTTACATAGATTTTGCCATCCAATTTTAGGTACTTTCTCACGGCGCTGCTGAGATTTCTTATGTCCTCGTAGCAAACATTCGCACACACGTCCCGCTTGATCTGTCTGTTGATGTTTTCCACCTCGTTCAGGCTAGGCGAGTAGCTAGGCGGGTTGAAAACCTTCAGGAAACGTCGGTTCCTCTTCAAGAATCTCTTGCTCTCCTCGCTTCGATGCACAGGTGAGTTATCCATGATCAAAATGATCCGCTTGAACTTCTTCCGCTTGGCATAATTCATAACTTTGCTCAGATGGTACTTGAACTCCTTGCTCCTCCTTTTCCTGTGGATGCTGTATACTAGTCGGCCGGATGCGAAGTCCAAGGTTATGAATACGTTCAGCCGCTTGTTTATTCCAGGCGTCTCGACCCTGAGCTGCTTCCCCTTCAAGTACCAGCACTTCCACAGCTTCGGCAGAAGCTCGACCCAAGTCTCGTCCTCAAAAGCTACCATCACCCTTTTTTTAAAAGGGCTTTTGCGACCCTCTTGTAGTTTTCGACCTTTTTGGCCCTTTTCCCGCGCTTTTCTGGGGCTACGAGCTTCGGCCTCTTGTAGACTATTCCATGCTTTTTCAGAACCCTCCAGATTTGGACTTCACTTATATCGATTCCGGTCTCCTTTTTGATGTACAGCCTCAGCATCCCCAGGCTCCAATTGTTCTTCAGGAAGCCGAATACCCTCGGATCCTTCAGGGCCCCCTTTAACAACTTTTTCCTCGCCTCCTCCGTAAGCTTGGGCTCCCTCCCGGGCCTAGGCTTGTCCTTGAAGCTGGCGATCCCTCGCTTTTTGTATCTAGCTATGTACCTCTGCGCGGTGCTCCAGTGCACACCCAATAACTGAGCTATCTGCTCCAAACTCATTCCTTTAGCCTTGTAAAGCACGGCCTGGGCCCGCTTGAACTCCCTCACTGATTTAGCCGATGCCGCGAACTCCTCCACAGCTTTTGTTTCCTCATCCTTCAGCTCTAACACAGCCGGCTTGGCCATGGGGCATTACCTCCTTGCTGGTTTTTATCCCCCACCAGCCCGGCCAGCCTCAACATTACTTGTCACAGGGCATATATATAGCAAAACCTAAGAAAGATGACTTAAATTTTCACGAGTGCTAAGTAAACTGAAAAATCCAAAAAATAAAAACGAATTTTTTACTTCGCAAACTTTTATCGGCGGTTTTTTTATTTGTCGGAAGAGCTAAAAATACCTAAGCTTCTTAAACGTAGATTGCCGAGGGCCAAGCTTCTTTGAGGAAAAACCAAAAAAAGAAAGGCGTTAAATTTTGCCTTCGTGAAGATATCTATTTAGCGTCTGCAGGTCCCACGCAGGATTTATCCCCATTTTTTCTACAGTTCTACCGATCCCCCTGAAGCCCCTGCCCAATAGGGCTTCCGCTAGGGTGATTTCCGCGTCGATCACAGGGGTTGGAACGCCAAGCATGTCCCCTAACGAAGAAAATGTGACGAGGCCGTACGGCACATCCTCAAGCAGGTGCCTTGTCTCAAGCTTAAATGGCCCTTCGCACATCTCTAGGAATGGTGTGTGGATCGCCTCGTAGAGGGAAAGCACGTAATCCTCGCCATGCGGGTTCCATCTCACGTGGAGGATCTCCTCCTCAAGGGTATAAGCCCTTATGCCAAGAGCCTTGGAAAGCGCCATTCTCTCCCTATCCACCGCTTGGGTCAGCCTGACCACAGCCGGAGTCAGCGCGTCCTTGCCGAACAGGTGAAAATTCTTATCCCCGGACTCTATCCTGCCCGCATTGCACAACATTGGTGGCGGGTGGGTAATGGCGTTGTAGTCAACGAGAACAGTTTCAAGCGGGCTCTGAGCCTTTCTGATGGAGTACATAGGGTACGCTTCCTTCATCATTCGAACAATCTTATCAGTATTTTTTCCAGGAAAGGCTGTTGTTATTAGCTCCCAAACTCTAGACTCGAGCCTTACAACGTTTTCACCCATGTATGAGGCACCGTAGGGAAGAGTATTGGTGTCGCCCAAATAAACCTCTTTGTCAACACCCTGCTCCTTAAATATCCTGAAGTATTCAATTGCCCCGCCACCTTTTCCCAAGTAAACAAGGGTTTGTCCGTCCTCTATATGGGGGGCCACGAGTTTCGCATACGTCTGAACTCCAAAAAATGGCAAAGGATTCAAAATTAGGTCTGCGCCGGAAATTGCCTCCTTTATATCCGTCGTCAAAAGCGAGATCTTTGCAAACTTTCCTGGCAGCTCATCCTCTTTTCCTATGAGTTTAATTCCCCCCTTCTCAATCACCGGCTTAAATCTTTCCCCCGTCCTTGAGTAAAAGCGGACCTCATGCCCTCGCAACGAGAGATCTGCTGCGCACATAAATCCTCCGCTTCCAGAACCTAAAACAGCTATCTTCACCTCACCACCCTCATTACTTGTAAAAATTTTGTTGTATAAAAACCTCTTTACTCAGATAAACCGTCGCGAACAGGCAGGTTGACCTACACGATATACCAAAATTGACTAAACCTCTCTAACTGATGCCGAGCAGCGCCTTGGCAGCCCTGACCGCCTTCACAGCATCCTCGGCGTAAGCGTCGGCCCCTATCTCCCTCGCCCACTCCTCGTTCACCGGGCCACCCCCCACCACCAGCTTGTACTTTTGCCTCGCCCCAACGGCCTTCATGTACTCCAC
>Ga0080004_1217655_pt1 | contig 40336 bp, 50 predicted proteins | sample WasSprMetagenome_FD_69207 | JGI IMG/M metagenome (GOLD analysis project Ga0080004, IMG submission 69207) | Sulfidic aquatic microbial communities from Washburn Spring, Yellowstone National Park, USA - WS (SPADES assembly) (version 2) | ecosystem: Environmental > Aquatic > Thermal springs > Hot...
GACCAGTCTGGTAAGTAAGAACTAACAGCACCACTCCTTCCGGAAAGTGGTCGGATTATTATCGGAACAGGTGGTCGCAATCCTCCGGACTCGGTGGTCGATTTCGTCGGAATACGCACCCGAGTTGAAGCGCGCCGCAGAACCCTCGCGGACGCACCGGCCGCATTGCGCAACGCGCACGGGTGCGGTATAATGGCCGCAAAGCCGCCCCAGGGAGGTGGTGGAGGATGACGTGGCCGCAGACCGGGCCGGAAGAAGAGAGGGCGCCGGTGGCCGAACTGTTTCCGCCCCAGGGACAGTGGACCGAGGAGGACTACTTTTCCCTCCCCGACACGAACCGTTACGTGGAGCTTTCCGAGGGGAGGCTGATCATGCCGCCGCATCCGACAAACCGGCATCAGGTGGCGGTCTTTGAGCTGGCCGTGCGCTTGAGGGAGTTTGCGCTGCAGCACGGCCTCGGTGAGGTGCGTGTGGCCCCCCTGCCGGTGCGCCTCTGGCCCGGGAAGATCCGCGAGCCGGACCTCTTCTTCATCGGCAGGGAGCACCTGGACCGCATCGGCGAGCAGGTGTGCGGCGTGCCGGACCTGGTGGTGGAGGTCACCTCCCCGTCGACCCTCAAGACCGACCGCCTGGAAAAGTTCACCGAGTACGCCCGGGCGGGGGTGGCCGAGTACTGGCTGGTGGACCCGGAAGCCCGGACCGTGGAAGTGTACGCGCTGCGGCAGGGGGCCTACGTCCCCCACGGCCGGTGGGTTGCAGGCGAAACCGCCTCTTCCGCGCTTCTGGCCGGCTTTGAGGTGGCGGTGGCAGACATCTGTCCCTGATACGCGCGGCAGGCAGACCGGCGGAACCGGAGGCGGTGCCGGGCCACCCGTCGGGGCCGCTGCGAACCCGCGGTGCCGTGGGGCGCGGGAAACCGGGCCGGCCCGGCCTGCGGGAGAGGCGGGACGAAAGGGGGAGCCGGGAATGGAGCGCGTCGATCCCCGGGAGGTCCGCAAATGGCTTAAGGGACAGGAACTGGCGGCCCGGAGGATCGAACGGGAGCGGCGGGCGTGGCTGGCAGACCTCGACGGGGAGACGGCCTTGCGGCTTTACCTCGACCTGGTGGCCTCGGCACCGGCAGCAGGCGAATCCCGGGGGCCCTCGCCCCTGTTACTCGCCATGCGCGAGGCCGTCGCCCGCCGCGGGAGGGGCCGCACGTGACGTGCCCGCCCGTGTGGGAGGCGGCGGCGGAGGTGGCCGCCTTCCTGGAGGAAGAAGGACTCCCCTACGTCATCCTCGGGGGGCTGGCCGTGCAGCACTGGGGCGAGCCGCGGCTCACCCGGGACGTGGACGTGACCGTCCTGGCGGGCGCGGACGTGGAGGGCTTCGTCCGCCGGGTGCTCGGCCGCTTTCGGCCGCGGATTCCCGACGCCCACGCGTTTGCGTTGCGGTCGCGCGTGGTGCTGGTGCGGGCCACCAACGGGTACCCCGTGGACCTATCCCTGGGCATACCGGGGTACGAATCCGCAGTCATGGCGCGGGCCGTCACCGTCACCCGTCCGGGGTGCCGCCCGTTGCGGCTCATAAGCTGCGAGGATTTGATCGTCCACAAGTGCGTGGCGGGCCGGCCGCGGGACCTGGAGGACGTGGAGTCCATCCTGCTCCGGCAGCGGGGCCGCTTGGACCTGCGGTACGTCCGGCGCTGGTTGCGCGAGTTCGCCGCGGCCCTGCCGGAGCGCGCGGTCCTGGAGCGCTTCGAGGAGGCCCTGAAGAAAAGCCGACGCCGGCGGTAGGTTGTCGCAGCCTTCAACAATGCCCTCCCGGCCTAACCCTGCATTTATCTCCGGGGGTGGTCCTCGACCCCGAGGTGGCGCTTCAGGGCGGTCTGCAGCAAGTGGGAAAAGTTCACCTTCTCGCGCTCCGCTAGGTCGTTCAGCCACTTGGGGATGGTCAGCGTTTTCTTTACGGGCCTGTTAGCCATCCGGTCGCGGAAGGGCGGCATCCAGACCTCGATAAGCACCACGACCTCGTTCGGACCCACGTGGAGCCGTTCGACCGGGCTCGGCTCGGGGATGGGCTCTCGGTCCTCTTCCATTCCGTAGAGATGGAGCGCCAGCGCTTCCCTGGCCATGGCAAAGGCCTCTTCCGTGGTACTGCCGCAGGAAAAGCAACCGGGCAGGTCGGGAAAGCCAACCGAGATCCCGTCCTCGGCGTAGTGAAAAATTGCCGGGTAGAGATACCTGTCCTTGGGCACCGCAACGACCTCCGTTAAGGCGGTATCATTCATTCTCCGAAGTCTCCAGACCGGCCTGTTTCAGGATGCTTTTCACCGTCCGGAGGGGCAAAATCTTCCTGGGGTGAGGCACGGTGACCAGTCCTCGCCTCTCCGGATGCCTGAACTGGTGGTGGCTTCCGCTCACTCTAACGAGTTGCCACCCGTTACGCCGCAGCAGAGCGATAATCTCCCTCGAGGAATACGCCTTCACTACCCCACCCGAGAACAGGGTAACACGTATAGGGATACGTGTCAAGATCTCCAATTTTATCCCCGCCAGGGTCTTGCCGGCGCGTGTTCTTTCCGGCGCATCTTCCCTTCAAGAGGCCATCAGGTTCCCGGCGCCGGTGGGGTGGCAAGATTCCCCGTCGTTTTTGCATTCCCGCAGGGGTGCGGCCGCCGCACCCCTGCGGTGCGTCCACCACCGGCCGCCGCACCCGGTACCCTCCGGCGGCCTTACCCCCGGCGCGGACCCGGGGCCCGGGCCCGGCCGGGGGCGGCCCGGTTCGGACCGGGAGCGCGTGCCGCACCCCGCACGGTACGGCCTTTGCCCTGGCGGGGCCGCCGGGCCTAAAATCGGGGTGGAAGGGAGGTGAACCCGGTGCCGGTAGCGGTAACGCCCCTAGAAACCACCATCCGCCTGCGGGTACAGGTCGGCACCGACGCCAGCGGCGACCCCATCTTGCAGAGCCGCAACTACGACCAGGTGAAGCCGGCCGCGACGGACCAGGAGGTCTTCGACGTGGCCCAGGCCCTGGCCGGCCTGCACAGGTACCCCACGGTGCAGATCATCAGGGTCAACGAAGCGGCCCTGGCGGCGGTGTAACGACGGGGAATTTTGCCCCGGAAGGCCATCCCACTTTGGGTACCGGCACGCCGGCAAAATTCCCCGTCGGAGGCCGGCAAAAACCCGTCGCAGGCCGGCCGCCCCGATTCCGGCCGGGAAAGGAGGGGATGTAGGTGGCCATCACCAGACGGCTGGAGATGCAGTTCACCAACGCCGCGGGCCGCAGGGTGACCCTGGCAGTGGTGGAGCCGCGGGAGAACCTCACGGCCGCCGAAGTACAGGGCGCCATGCAGACCATTCTGGCCCGCAACGTCTTCACCACGAGCGGAGGGGACCTGACCGGCATCGCCGGGGCCCGCATCGTGGCCCGCGAGGTCACCGAGCTGGAGGTGACGTAGCCCCGACGGGGAATTTTGCCCGCAATAGCCATCCGGTTACCGGAACCACCCGGTCGGCAAAATTCCCCGTCGCCCGGGCGGCGGGGCCCGCGCCGGCCCGAGAAGGGCGCGGCGCGGGCTTCCCCGTACCGCGGGCCGAAACACAGCAAACGCCGGGGAGCTTTGCCCCTGGAAACCCGCCCGTCCGGTTCTCGGTGCCGGTCGGGCGGAAAAGCTCCCCGGCGCAAAGGAGGCCGAAAACCGTGCTGCGACTGGTAATCGACCCGGGACACGGGGGCCACGACCCCGGGGCCGTCTGCGGGGGCCTGCGCGAGGCAGACCTCACTCTGGCGCTGGCCCTGGAGCTGGCGCACGCCTTACGCGGATACGCCGTGGACCTGCGCCTCACCCGCGAGGACGACCGGGAGGTGCCCCTGGCCGCGCGCGTGGCCCTGGCCAACGAATTGACCGCGGACCTGTACCTGAGCATCCACTGCAACGCCGCACAGAATCCCGAGTCCCGGGGCTTTGAGAGCTACGTCCATCCCGCGGCCCGGCCCTGCACGCAAGCTTTCCGGAGCCTCATCCACGCCGCGGCGGCGTCCTACCTGGCGCAACACGGCGTGCCGGACCGCGGCCAGCGCCGGGCCGACTTCTACGTGCTTCGCCGTACCGCGTGTCCGGCGGTGCTGCTCGAGTGTTTGTTCATTACCAACGCTGCCGATGCCGCTTTGCTGAGGGACCCGTGTGTGCGCGCCGGACTGGCCCGCACCCTCGCCCGCGCCGTGGCCCGGGCCACCGGCCTGGCAGACTGAGGGACTCCGACGGGGCGGACGCCGCTCTTGTTTGGCGCGGCCCTTCGACCGGGAATTTTGCCGTCGGAAGGCCACCGGATCGTCGGTATCGGCGTCTTGGCAAAATTCCCGGTCGTCCCACACCGTTTATGCGAGGGAGGTGTTGCCCCGTGCACGTGCAGATGATCCCCTATCTCGAGATCCGCCGCCGGCGCTGCGACTGCTGCGACCGGACCGCCAACCTGGCGGCCAAACTGCTGCTCATGGATGGGCGGGCCCTGCTGGGCGACCTGGAACTCTGCGGCACCTGCGCCGCGGCCTTCAACTCCCTGGCGCGGGAGGCGTCCGGCCTGATTCGGGAAGAGGCGCCGGACTCCGGCGGGCCGGTCCCCGGCGCGGCCGACGCAGAGAATTGAGGAGGTGCCTCTGTTGGAAACCCTGCTGACCTCGATCTCCAATTACGGCTTCCCGATGGTGGTAGCAGTTTACCTGCTGCTGCGTATGGAAAGGAAGCTGGACGAACTGGCGGCCGCCATAAACCGCCTGGGCGCGCTGCTGGAGAGGCCCCCGGGTTAGTCGGCTATGGAGAAAGCACCTGGAGTGGTCCCCAGGTTGGGTCGACTGTCGCACAAAACAGTTGACGAGGTTTGCGGGCCTCTGCTATAATGTAACTGCTTAACCAACCAACTCAAGCAGGAGGAAAAGCATGGCCTGCGAACTATTTCTCGAAATGGCCGGCACGGGCTTCCGCCTGGAACTCCGGGGTGAGCTCCAGGAGGCGCTGCAGCTTCTGCGGGAGCTCCTCCCGGGTGAGACGAAATTGCTAGAGTACCTGGCACGCCGCGACATGCCGGGCGGCGTGGAGGCCGCGCCACCCGGCCCGAAGGCGACACCGGCGCCAGCAGAACAACCGGCGGCCCCTACGCCGGAGCGGGAGCCGGAGGCCGCGGCCCGGGCCGCGCCGGTTCCCGAGCTGACGCCCCCTTCGGCGGCCGCACTGCGGCAGCGCTTCACGCTGCGCGGCAAGAAGGAGACGGCCGCGTTTGCGGTTTACTACCTTGATGTGGTCTGCAAGCGTCGGGCGGACGCCTCCGCGGTCAGGCGGCTCATAAAAGAAGAACTGGGCGAAGACACCATGCTAAAGTCCCTGGCCACGTACCTGAAGCGCGCCCAGAGCGAGGGGTGGATTGCCTTCGACGGCGAGACCTGGCGCATGACCAGGAGCGGGCTGGAGGAAGTGCAGCGGTGGCTGGGCGGCGCCCAAGCAACCCGGTAGGCGCAGGTGCCGCCGTCGCGGCACCGCACGAGGGGGGAACAGAGTGGCGGAAAACCTGTGGGAACTGTTGAGCAGGGCCTGCGCCCTGGTGCCCCGCCGCACCGACTGGGGTGCGGAGGAGACCGTGGTCTACGCGGAAGGGGGTGGCGAACACGTGCTGCCCCGGGCCCTGCGCCAGGTGGTGCGCAGCCTCTACCGCCTCCGCCGCGTCGACGAGGCGGCCAGCCGCCGCGCGGTAGCGCGGGCCCTCGGGCGGCGGCGAGACCTGCCCCTGGCCCTATTGCCGCTGGTACTGGCCTGCGTGCCGCTGGCGGACCACTCGCCCCAGGCCAACGGCTACGTGGTACTGGAGCGCCTCAAAGAGGTACGCCCCGCGAAGCGCCCTCCCCACCGCACGGCCCTGGTGTTTCGCGACGGCACCACACTGTACAGCCGCGCCGCCATCAAAACAGTCCAGCGCCGCCTCCAGGAGGCGCGGGACGTGGCCCGGAGGGAGCGGGAGCTCTGGGACGCCACCTGCGCCGCCCTCCCGGCTGCGACGGTCCTGCCCGCGCCGGTACCGTGGCTCGTCAGCCTCTGCCCCGTGGCCGCGGCCGTGACGGCCTGGCTCGCCGGCACCGCCCCGCCGGCCCCCGAGGGCCCGACGCCCTGCCCAGAGGGTAACCCCTGACCGATTTTCACGGGTTCGGTACAACGGCCCCAAAACAGACCACGCACAAAAGTCTCACAATGACGCTCACCGATCCGAAAGTGCGGTGGCTGCCCCTTCCGGTGTGGTTTCGGTGGTTTGACACCAAAACCGCTTTGTGTTACGCCTCAACATAGACCTGCGGGACGAAAGCCTTTACAAGGCGATCAAGTTCCGGTGGTCAACATCATCAAACACAAGCGGCTCGCGGACGAGGTCACAGATGTCACGCGCAGCCTGGGGGGAGGAGAGAAGCCTTGCACAGTCGCTACTTCGAGGAATTCCGGGTGGGGGAGGAGTTCGTCACCAAGGGACGCACCGTCACCGACGCGGACCTGGTGAACTTCGCCGGCCTCTCGGGCAATTTCAATCCCATCCACGTGGACGAGCACTTCGCGGCCCGCACGCCGTTCGGGAGGCGCGTGGCCCACGGCTTGCTCACCCTGTCGGTGCTGCTCGGCCTGTGGGACCGCCTGGGCCTGGTGGAGGACACGGTGGTGGCCCACGTGGCCATGACCGACGTGCGCTTCGTCAGGCCCGTCTTCGTCGGGGACTCCCTGCACGCGCGCATCAGGGTGCTGGACAAGCAGGACGCCGGAAAGCCGGACCGGGGTGTGCTGGTGCTGGAGGCCAGGGCCTTCAACCAGAGGGACGAGGAAGTGCTCTCCTGCGTCAACCACCTGATGGTGCTCAAGAGGGGAGGACGGAACTGACGTGCTGAAGCGCACCGATAAAAAGCTCCGCCTGCTTTCGGACTACCTCCGCGAGGCGGCGGAGGCCGCTCCGCACAGGGAACTCATCGTGGGCGAGGGCTACCGCATCACCTACGGCGAAGCCTGGGAAAAGGTGACCCACCTCGCCAAGTTCTTCCTTACGACCGGCGTGCGCCGGGGCGACGCCATCGCCTACCTCTTCCCGCCCGGGCCCGAATTCCTCTACACCTACATGGCCGGGGCGAGGATCGGGGCCCTGCTGGTGGGCCTCAATCCCCGCTACACCAGGCCCGAGCTCGAATACATCCTGGACAACTCCCGGCCCCGGGTGCTGGCCCTGGCGGGCTCCCCGGGCGGCGTGGACTGGCAGAAGGTCGGGGCCGAACTGGCAGGCAGGTGCCCCGGCCTGGAGACCCTGCTGGTGTGCGGTGAGGAGGCCGCGGTGCCGGGCGCGGTGGGCCTCGACGAGGCCCTGAAGAAGGGCGCCGGCACGGAGGACGCCCCGCTGCGGGAGGCCGAGGCCGCCGTGAGCACCGACGACGGCGTGCTGGTGGTCTACACCTCCGGCACCACGGGCCGGCCCAAGGGCGCGGTGCTGACCCACCGCAACATCATCAGCAACATCCTGGCCGAGACCCGCCAGTGGGACATCGGACCGCGGGACCGCATCATGTTTCACCTGCCGGTAAACCACGTGGGCGGCGCCACCGAGCTTTCCTTTGCCGCCATCATGGGCAAGGCCACCCTGGTGGCCCTGCCCTCATTCCACCCGGTGAAAACCCTGGAGATGGTGGCCCGGGAGCGCGTCACGGTCCTAGGGCAGGTGCCGACCATGTTCGCCCTCGAATTCTCCCTGCCGAACTTCGGGGAATTCGACCTGTCGAGCGTTCGGTTGGTCGTGGTTTCGGGCGCGCCGCCCACCCGGGAGGTAATCGAGGGCATGTTCCGCATCTGCGCGGACGTGCGCACCGGCTACGGCATGACCGAGGTGGCCGGCTTCGCGACCTACACGGCCCCGGGAGACGACGTAGAAACGGTGTTTTCCACGGTGGGCAAAATAGCGCCCGAGTTCGAGCTGAAAATCGTGGACGCCAACCGGCGGGAGCTGCCCTCGGGAGAGGTGGGAGAGATCGCCCTGCGGGGCGAGTTCGTAATGAAGGAGTACCTGCGCCTCCCCGAAGAGACGGCGCAGGCCGTGGACCGGGAAGGCTGGTTCTACACCGGGGACCTGGGAGTGCTGGACGGGCGGGGCTACCTCAGACTGGTGGGCCGGCTCAAGGAAATGTACATCACCGGCGGCTATAACGTCTACCCTGCGGAGATCGAGGACGCCCTCACCCGGCACCCGGCGGTGCTGATGGCCGCCTGCCTGGGCGTGCCGGACCCCGTGCTGGGGGAAGTGGGCCGGGCCTACGTCGTGTGCCGGCCCGGCATGACCGTGGGCGAGGCCGAACTGAAGGCCTTTTTAAGTGAACGTCTGGCCGACTACAAAATTCCCAAGCAGTACGTCTTCCGGGAGGCCCTGCCGCTGACCCCCCTGGGCAAGATCGACAAGAAAGCCCTGGCCGGGGAGATCCGGGCCGAGACGCGGTAACCGCGGCCCGCGGCGCCTTCTGCGCAAGCCACTGCGGAAGCGGCCGCCCATGGGCGCGGCCCGCAACCGTCGCCGGATCCCGCTCCGCAACGCCGGGCGCTCGCCGGGACAAACCGAGGGGAACGGCGGTTTCCGGTAATACCTGCGCCCCGGGCGCCCTAGCAAAGCCAGAAATCGTCGCTGCCGGGTGTTAACCCGGCTTTTCCGTTTATCCCTGCCGGGGGCCGGCGGGGTTTTCTTTCGACGGGGAATCTTACCTATGGAAAGCCATCCGGTTTTCGGTGTCGGTGGGGTGGCAAAATTTTCCGTAGTTCGACGGGAATTTTGCCTTCGGAAAGCCATCCGGTCCTGGGTACCGGTTGGTTGGCAAAATTTCCCGTCGTTTTTGCATTCCCGCGGGGGTATGGCGGCCGCACCCCGGCGGTCCGCCCCCGACCCAGCGGTCGTACCCAGGGGACCTGCGGGGTCGTGCCTGCCGTTCCGGTCGGGGCTCCGGGCCGCGCCGGCGGCGCCCCGGGTCGCACCGGAGGGGGGAATAGCGTGCCCGCGGATCTGTGGGAACTACTGGGGAAGGCCTGCGCCCCGGTGCCCCGCCGTGCCGAGTGGGGCACGGAGGAAACCGTGGTCCACCTGGAGGGCGGCGGAGAGCACGTGCTGCCCCGGCCCCTGCCCCAGGTGATGCGCAGCCTCCACCGCGTCCGCCGCATCGACGAAGCGGCCAGCCGCCGCGCGGTGGCGCGTGTTACCGGCCGGCGGCGCGACCAGCCCTTGGCCCTATTGCCGCTGGTACTGGCCTGCGTGCCGCTGGCGGACCACTCGCCCCAGGCCAACGGCTACGTGGTGCTGGAGCGCCTCAGGGAAGTGCGCCGCGCGAAGCGCCCGCCGTACCGCACGGTGCTTGTCTTCCACGACGGCACCGAGCTGTACAGCCTGGCGGACCTCAAAACCGTACGGCGCCGCATCCACGAGGCCCGGGAAGTGGCCCAAAGGGAGCAGGAGCTCTGGGACGCCGCGGACGGCGCACTCCAGGCCGCGACGCCCCGACCGGCCCCGGTGCCCTGGCCCCTCAGCCTCTGCCCCGTGGCCGCGGCCGTTACGGCCCTGCTCGCCAACGGGATCCTCTCGGCGGCCGAGGTCCCGGAGCACTACCGGGAGGAGAGCTCCTGACCGGGCACGCGGAACGGCGACGGAGGGCCAACCACCTCCGCCCGGGGACCTGCCGGGCTTGGACGCCGGACTCCGGCCGGACACCAGGCCGTTTTCCTTATTAAGACCGGACGCGTAACACGGATGGGCGAGAAGGAAAAGGCCACCTTTGGTCGAATAGAAGCCAAGGTAAGAACCCGGGGAGGGCCGTTGCCCTTGCAGCTACGCGGTGCGGTCGTCCTGGCCGCCGTGGACTGGAACTTCCTGCGCCAGAGGGTGCACCACCTGAGCACCGGCCTGGCCCGGGCCGGCCTGAAGGTCCTGTTCGTGGAGAATACGGCCGTGCGCCCGCCCCGCCTTGCGGACCTGCCGCGGATCCTCGGCCCGCTGCGGACGGCCCTTTTCCGCCCGGCGGACGGCTGCGGAGAACCGGCGCCCGAATATCTCCAGATTTACAAAGTATCGACCATGCAGAACTCGTGATTAGTTGGTATGAGCTATATAGGTATATTCCGGTTTTTGGTTGCAGGGATCCGACATGAGGGGAGCTAGGAAACGCAACGGGCGGTATCAGAAGGTCAGTTTAGGCAGCCTGATTGAAGCCCCTAGGTGGCTACGCAATCAGATTGACAGGAAAGCCGCGCGACGGTTTTTTGTGAAGTCGGATTACGCAATACGACCTAACCCTGCGGCTTTCCTCAAAAGCGTTGAGGGAATATCACACCAACCGGACGTATACGCCCTTGCCGGGTATTTGGCGCGCTGCCTTCAATGCCGATATCTGGAGACCGTCGCGAAACCCGATGATTCTCGGCTCCCGGCAGCGGTGAGGTAGTTCATGACAATTATTGGTACCGGAGTGCTCTCAAAAGTTGCAGTAGAACTGCGGGTTGCGGTGAGTTGGTTCTTTGATTTCCAATTCTTAGGTTGCTACCCCTGAAAATGGACAGGAAACCCCGTGGGACTACACGACGGCAACTTTGGCCGCCTTGTTGGAAGTGGTGGCCAGGTGAACCCACCGCTTGAAGTTCACCGCCAGGGCCGTGAAAACCGCCTGCAGGGTGGTCTTGGCCAGGCCCCAGTAGCGGGCGCGCCGCAGCCCGTGCCAGCGCGCCAGCTCGCCGTTCTTGGGCTCAATCAGGGCGCGCGTGCGCATGTCCTGCTTGTACTCGGGCGTCTGGCTGTAGAGGTAGGCCGCCATGTGCTCCCGGTAGTAGCAGCTCACCCTCAGGGTGCGGCCGCCCCGGCCTTTGGCGCAAGAAGCATTGAGTTCGCAGGCGCGGCAAACAGCCGCCGGGAAGCGATAGAGCCAGCTTTCGCTCTCCGCAAGGTAGGTGCGCTGACGGCAGGCCACCCCGGCCGGACAGGTGAGGGTTTCCGTCTCCGGGTCGAAGAGGAACTTCCCTTCCCGCAGCTCCGGTGCCAGGGCCTGGGGCAGCGGGGGCGCCACCAGGGCCGTTCCTTCCTCCGCCAGGGCGCGCCGGTTGGGCCCGGTGCCGGGGACGCCGTCGCCCAGCAATTTTAGGGGTTGCGGGTCGTTTTGTTCCCTGCTTTCCTTGACCAGCTCCACCACCGGCTCGGCGTCGGGCGCGTTGCCCGGGGTCACGGTAACGTTGGTAATGATGCGGCTCTCGGTGGTTGGGTCTGGTGGACCTGGTAGCCCGTGAACTTCTTCTGGCTCTTGGCCCCGTGGCGGGCATCCGCATCGATGGCAGAGACCAGGCGGCCCGGGTGGGCTTCCTTCTGCTCCCGGTAGCCGCTGCCGTCGGGTGCGGGCTCGGTGTTCTGGAAGAGGGCCCGGCGCAATAGTTCCGCGGCCCGGGCTACGGCGGGGGGCGTTTCCGGCTGCTGCTCCAGCCAGGCCAAAAGGGTCTGGGCGTCCCGTACGACCCTGGTCAGGCGCTCCTGGCGCTCGGCCGGGGTGAGCCGGCCGCGGGCCGGCCTGGCACCCTCGCCCTCCAGGTAGCGGCGCACCAGCTCTTCCTGGGCCCCGCGAAAGGCCCGGTACACGGGATTGGCCTTGCGCTTCATCTTGACCAGTACCTGGCGGAGGCACTGGCGGATCAGCTCCGTGGCCGAGGGGATCGCGATGTTGGCCACCATGTGGGTGGCGTCAATGCGCTGGGCCTCATCGGGCTTGACATACCCTTCGGCCTTGAGCAGGTCAATCTGCCGGAAGAGGACCTGCTTGTAGTGCGGGTCCTTGAGCAGTCGTGCCCGGAAGCGGCCGAACAGGCTGTGGTCGAAGCCGAAGTCATCCAGGGATATTCCCAGCACAAACTTAAACCGCATGTCGTAGCGGCAGGACTCCTCCAGCTGGCGGTCCGAGAGGTTGAACAGGTGCTGCAGCACCAGGGCCTTAGCCGGGGCCCGGGGTGAAGTGGCCGGGCGACCGTTGTCCGGGCAATACAGCGGCCGGAAGTCGAGCTCGGCCACCCAGCGGTCAAGCTTCTCCCGCAGCACGTAGTAGAAACTACCCTCTTTGAACAGGTGGGGGCAGGCGATATCCGGGTGGTAGAAGTCCAGCTGCACTTCGCGATCGGGGCGGTACACGGTCCGGACCTCCCAAAGGGCGTTTGGGGGTCATATTCGACATTGGCCGGCGAATCTCCGCTACAAGACCCTATTTCCTTAGGAATACGCTAGCTCAAATCTGCTTGAACATATATCCCACACATTGGTATTAATTCGCCAGGGAGTTTCGCGACAGTCTCTGGGTATTGCTATTTATGATTTTGTCGGCGACATTTCGTTCAGGGAGGTAACCACCAGCGTGCATTTAAATGAGTTTATCCTAGATCGCGACAGTGGAGTGTTCGTACCTCCATCGCATCCGCCATCGTTTTCCTATTCGGACGGGGCGGAGGTAGAAGATTACCTACTGCATGCGACCTCGAGCGTGAACGATAGGACTTCCCTGTCCGAAGAGTTACGTGGGTGGATCAGAGACTGGCCTACTAGGTACCATTTAAGCCCCGTACGAGCCAACCTGCTGCGCGCTTTTTCCTTTTTTGGCCCGGACACCAGGGTCCTGGAATTGGGTGCCGGGTGCGGGGCTCTCACACGCTACCTTGGCGAAGTTTGCGGACATGTTGACGCAATTGAAGGAAGCTACCGCCGCGCGAGGATTGCTCGCCAGCGGTGCCTCGACATGCCAAATGTTAATGTGTTTGTAGCCAACATTTTTGACGTTAGTTTGTCGCCGATTTATGATGTGGTTACCTTAATAGGGGTCCTCGAATATGCACCGATGTTCCGCGGCGGAGAGTACGCTAGAAGAGACGACCCGTGTTCCGATCTGCTGACGAAAGCCCGAGAAGCCCTCAAACCTAACGGCGTTTTGGTACTCGCAATAGAAAACAAACTGGGATTGAAATACTGGATTGGGTGTACCGAGGACCACACGGGCAAGATGTTCGACAGCCTCTATGACTATCCTCGGGCAGCGGAGACGAGGGTTCCGTTGACCTTCGCGAGGAACGAGCTCAAACGGCTCCTCCGTCGAGCTGGTTACTCGTGGATGGAATTCTATTACCCGTTTCCTGATTACAAATTGCCTAACGTTATCATACGCGATGGTAAGAAAATCCGCGAAATGGAGTTATTTCTTCATAATTGGCTGACAACTCCCTTTGAGGATTACTCTGGTAAAAGGGAATATCGCCTGCATGACGGCTTGCTATTACGGACCGTGTCTAAGTCAGCACTGCTCGGAGAGCTCGCTAACTCGTTTCTTGTTCTAGCTGCTCGTGAACGACCAATGATACGGGATGAAGGGTGGGTAGCCAAGCGGTTCTCTGTTGAGCGCAGGCGCCAGTATGCCACAGTGACCACACTTTACGCGGACTCGCCGCCCAGGGTGGTCAAAAGGTTTCTGGTTTCGGGCGAGGAGGGGTGTCGTGCCGTCGGACCACTTGTGCTAAGGGAAGCAGAGCAGGAATGGATACCGGGGGACCTGCTGGTGTTTAAATTCTACGAGGCTCTGCTGGATGACTGTGCAGAGGCACGACTTCTGGATTTGGTCCGAGCGCTCAATGAGCGCATTTTGGAGGTATACGATACGGGCACGCGGGACAATGACGGGTACCCACTAGTTACAGGCTTGGCGTTCGATTACACGCCGTGGAACGTAGTTTTGCAAGGAGAAAGGTGGGTGTTTATAGACAGAGAGTGGGAGTACAGGGGTCTTTTGCCAATTGACTTCGTACTTTATCGCGCCCTTTCCCACCTTTTCTCATGGCAGCAGCCATACATGACTGCTCACGCTCGCCTGGAGACACGGGATCCCGACGCGCTGGCAGTTGCTTTAATCAGAGGCATTTATCCTGGCTACAACGTTAATCGCCACCTCAGGAATAAGGCGTGGGAGGAACAGTTACAAAGCTCCGTGGTCTCCGTCCCCCTTGATGCAAAGTTGGCTCGGCTCGAAAAGGAGGTCAGTCGGTTACAGGCTGAAAACAGTGCGCTTGTAGAAAGATTCGAGCGGACCGTGCAGTTGGAAGTGACCGCAAGGATTAAAGAATTTGTTGCGGAGCGAGATACGCTTCTTGAACAGCTGGAAACGGCACGGTCAAAGGCCTCGGTGGCGGCAGAAAGAGAACGCGCTTGCGATGAGCTTCGCATTCAACTTGCCGACAGGGAGCGTCGGCTTGAACTTTTGGAACAGAGAGTGAGATGGAAGCGCTATCGAGTGGCGGACGCGATCGTGGCACCTCTTTGGTATCTTTGTCGATCTGCTTATCTCTGGCAGCACCTTAAAACGAAATTATGGCAGCTGGGCCGCAAATGGTTGCCGGGGCCTGTGAAGCGCTGGGTAAAGAGGGTGATCCTGCGTCAGTTGCCATCCCCTTGGGAGCCGCCGGCGCCTCTGAGTGCTGAACAACCCCACCTGCACCCCGTGGGGCTGGCAAAGACATCGCAGGTTGACGTGATTGTTCTACCCATTATAGACTGGGGGTTCCGTTTTCAGCGTCCGCAACACCTCTCCAGGCAATTTGCGAGACATAGTTACCGTGTTTTCTACGTGAAAACGGTCTTCAGTGGTACCACCAGCTTCGAGCCAGACGTCGCGGTCGTAGAAAGCAATATCTACGAGGTGCGACTTCCCGGGCCCTCCGAGCTCAACATATACCGCGATCGCGCGGACGTGTCCACAATCCAGGCGTGGGAAATTGCGTTCGACCGCCTAAGGCAACGATACAGCATATCCGAGGCGGTCTGTATCGTCCAGCTGCCCTTCTGGCGTCCTCTTGTTCGGCTACTCCGAGAACGGTTTGGTTGGAAAGTCCTCTACGATTGCATGGACGAACATTCAGGGTTTGCCACCAATAGCCCTGCGATGACAGCCGAGGAAGAGGCTCTTGCCATGGAAAGCGACGCCGTCATTGCGACTTCGCAGAGGTTATATGATAAGCTAGCAAGTCTCAATTCGAAGTGCTTGCTCGTACCCAACGCATGCGAGTTCGAGCACTTCAGTATCAGCGTCGGAACCGTGCCCCAGGAGCTGAGGGCACTTTCGCGCCCTATCATAGGCTATTATGGGGCCATCTCCGACTGGTTCGACTCTAACCTGGTCGCGGCGGTAGCTCGGTTGCGACAGGATTGGAATTTCGTTCTGATCGGTGATACGTTCGGTGCCGATCTAGCTCCCCTTCGCGGCCTGTCAAACATTCACCTCCTGGGGGAAAGGCCATATCGCGAGTTGCCACTATACCTGCACGCCTTTGACGTGTGTATGATCCCATTTAGGCGGACGCCCCTCACTGAGGCGACCGACCCCGTAAAGTTATACGAATACCTTAGCGCGGGCAAACCAATAGTGACCGTACCGCTCCCCGAGCTCACGAGGGACAGCCTGAAGGGTCTTGTGTATCTGGCGGGCGATCCACAGGAGTTTGTAACACAGATAGAACGAGCGCTGGCTGAAGACAAAGTCCAGCTCGTTGCTGCTCGTCGTGAGTTTAGTCGACGTAATACATGGCAGGAACGTTTCGAGCGTGTTGAATCATTAGTGCGTTCAGTCTACCCAAAGGCTACTATTATTATTGTCACCTTTAATAATCTACATTTGACGAAAATATGCATCGACAGTATTTTTCGAAACACCATTTGGCCTAACTGTGAGTTGATCATTGTCGACAATGCTTCAACTGATGGCACGCGCGAGTACTTGGCAGAGTTAGAGCGGTCGAGGTCCGACATCCGGGTCCTCCTTAACGACCGTAACGAGGGCTTTGCGCGTGCCAACAATAGGGGAATACAGACTGCGTCGGGGGAGTATATTGTACTTTTAAACAACGATACCATAGTTTCGCGGGGCTGGCTTGGCCGTTTGATTCGGTATTTGGAGCGTAATGCTAATGTCGGGCTGGTTGGTCCGGTTACCAATTCGATCGGAAACGAGGCAAGAATTGAGGTCAGTTACAGGACTGTTGAAGACATGGAAGCATTTGCCGAACGCCGGGCTCAGGAGTACGAGGGGAAGACATTCGAGATTAAGATGTTGGCGTTTTTCTGTACCGCGATGCGGAAAAGCTTATTCGATGAGATAGGGCTCCTGGACGAGCGGTTTGAAGTCGGCATGTTTGAGGACGATGACTTCTGTCGGAGGGCGAGAAACGCGGGCTATAGGATTATCTGCGCTGAGGACGTTTTTGTACACCATTTTCACGGTGCTGCGTTTAAGCAGTTTTCTGAGGATACGTATTGGAAGATATTTGAGCGGAATCGGCGAAGGTTTGAGGAGAAGTGGGGCGTTAAGTGGGAGCCCCACCGATATCGTGAGCAGACCGGCTGAGCTTTGACGGCGGGGCCAGACGCTGTTCAAGTAGGTAGTGGCTTGTTAGTCTTGGCCCGCCTAAGGCGTTCGGGACTGCATGGTATGAGGTCCGCTGCAAGCGGCGGAATTGGCCGACGAGTCGAGTTTTCCAGTCCTTGGCTGTATGCGTGGTACTTAAATCTCCAATTGCGAGGCAACAAGCATTGGCAACCGCTTAGGATTTAGTACTGATGCCCACCGGCCGAAGGAGTGGACGCGGCCCGGATGTACATTCGTGTTCTCTAACCCAGAGGATTCCTTTGGCCAGCGGGGAAAGGCCATCTGGCAGGAACCTGGCAATTTTGCGTAGGTGCGTATGGGAGCCAAGACGTTGACGGCTAAAATGTCTGGGTTTGGGTACGCGACATTGACATGGCGGTCCCTTAGGAGGCTGGTTATAGATTGATGGCGAACGCGCAAGTGTTTTTCACGCGTGCAAACTCTGTGTCGACCGATCCCCGTGTGGAGCGTGCCATGCGGTGTATACATAGTGCAGGCTACCGCTGCATGGCGCTGGGTTGGGCCCGCGAGAGGGCGGAGATGGACGCGCCGAAGCCTGACGGCTTGGACGTCCGCCGTTTTTATTTTCCCGGCCGGTTCGGCGGCGGCGCTGCCAACGTCGCCGGTCTGCTGGCCTTCAACGTCTGGCTACTATACATGCACGTGAAGGGGCGGCCCCGGGTGATTCATGCTGTCGACCTCGATACGGTGCTACCTGCGCTCGTGGCACGCTTGCTTTTGAAGAATCGGGTGGTATACGACGTGGCGGACTGGTACGCTGACTCGCGCAAACTCGGGCCTTTCAGGGGGCTGGTACACCGTCTGGAGAGGTGGGTTTGCCGCAGGGCCGACCTCGTCGTACTGGCCCACGAGGAGCGCCTGCGGCAGGTTGGTCCCGGGCTGCGTAGCTGGGTGGTCGTGTACAACACGCCGGAGGATCTGGGCCCGCCGGACTCGGGTCGGGTCGAGTCCCGGGAAGCCTACTTTGCCTATGTAGGCGTGCTGCAGCCCGACCGGGGGATACCGCAGATCATCGCCGCCGCGTCTACTGCCGAGGCCAGGGTGGTAATCGCGGGGTTCGGCCCGCTGGCCGAATTCTGCCGGCGCCGGGCCGGGGACGCGGCGGGGGTGGACTTTCGCGGCCGCGTTTCCCACGGGGAAGCCCTGGCCCTGCAAAGGGACGCCCTTGCCGTGCTGGCCCTCTACGACCCGGGGGTCTGGAACAACCGTCTCGCGGCGCCGAACAAGCTTTTCGAAGCCATGATGCTGGGCAGGCCGGTAATAACCTCTTTGGGTACTCTGGCGGGCGAAATTGTTGCACGCGAGGGGATAGGGCTGGCGGTGCCCTACGGCGACGTCCACCGTCTCGCGGAAGCCATGGACTTCCTGGCATCGCACCCTGCGGAGCGCAGGCGCATGGGCGAGAGGGCGCGGGCCCTGTACGAGAAGAGATACTCGTTCGCCGAGCAGTGCCGAAGGCTCCGTGAGGCGTATCTGAGGGTGGTGCGATACTTCGAATAAACACACTCGGTATATTGGCTCGTGTCTTGCGAGGACTTGACGAGATTAAAGTGAACCAACGCCAATTGTTCAAAAATTCGATTACGATACAAGACAAGGTGACGCGATTTGGGAGGCGTACAGCAACGTTTAACCGGCAAACACTGCTGGGTTAGCCCGGTATTGTTCCTCGCCTGGCTTCTAATCGTGCTAGCCTTATACTACGACCTCAACTGGTCAGGTCTAAGCTGGAACCATCTACTAGTTTTCATATCCGTATCTACCCTGGGAGCTTTGCTCGCTTCTATCATTGTAGCGCTAGAAACGGGTCGTATGAGACGTACGTTGTTCTTATCACTTGGTACCATCGTTTGCACAAGCGGGCTTTGGCTCATTACATTAGCGGTGCTTGGGGCTGATGGCCTCCCTATCAGGCATTTCCTACATCTTACGCAAACCCTTATTTTGCTCATCTGGTTTCTGACACTTGCGGGCGGGGTAGGTTTACTACTTTCCTTATGGCTTCGGGTTCCCTACGCCAATAGGTTTGAGCTTACCGCGTTCTGTTTAGCCCTAGGCATGGGAACTCTGGCCTACGTAATTCTATGCCTGGCTTTTTCCGGCATGGTGAGTAGAGCCGTTCTTTACGCGTTCCTTGTACTAGCTTCGCTTCTGACTTTTTCCTGCCTTTATCTAAATTTGAGAAGGCTACGACAGTCTATCTATCCCGGCGCGGCAAGGATGTGCTCGCCTTTGCACGAGCAACCTTGGTTCTACCTGGGGCTCGCTGCGTGCGTAGCGTCCATCGCAGTTTTTAACCTTGTTGCCGCATTGGCTCCCGAGGTCGAGTTCGATGCACTCTGCTACCACCTGGCTCAACCACGGTTATGGCTTGCCTATGGCGGCCTCTTACCAAGTGCGATCGAAGTACACGAAAATTTTCCTCAGTCAGGCTTTCCTGTGCTTTTCCAAATGCTATACATGCTGGCTCTTGGCGTTGGCGATGAAACACTCGCGAAGCTTCTTCACTTCACTGCCGGCGTTATCGCAACCTGTGGAATTTACAGCCTCGGGCGGCGGTACTTCAGTTGTACAGTGGGAGCGCTTGCAAGCGCTGTATTTTACAGCGTGCCTGTGGTGGAATGGGCGTCGGGCGTGGCCTACGTCGATCTTGCCTATGCCCTCTTTGGCTTTCTGGCTGTATACGCCTTGGTGAATTGGGTGGTCTTCGCGCGAACACAGTGGCTGTGGGTCTCTGGTATACTGGCGGGTTTCGCCACGGGGGTCAAATACAATGGGGCGCTTCTCATAGTGAGTTGCTTCCTGGCAGTTCTGGTAAACATAGTAGCACGACGTGAGTCATGGCGGAACAGTTGGCTTACTATGGTTTCCTTCCTCATACCGACAGCACTTGCTGCGTCTCCGTGGTTGTTTAAGAACCTGGTCCTTACTGGCAATCCCGTATTCCCCTTCCTCAACAATTTATTTCAAAGCACCTACTGGCTTCCTGAGAATCCCCAATTTGATCGGGCTCAGTTTGGGATAGGAAGTGAGCTGTTAGGACGCCTCCTTTATTCGCTATGGTATATGCATTTCAACGGGGTTAAATACTCGGGCTTGCCGGGACCTTTTATCGTGGCGGCCCTACCTTTCGCTCTTCGCCATATCAACCGCTTTTCAGTTATAAAGGTCCTCCTGGGCGTCAGTGCGGTGTATTATGTCCTGTGGGTATGGAGCGTACCGATCTTACGATACTTTACGCCAATCCTCGCGATCCTGTCGTTAGCATGCGCTGTCAGTATCTGTGAGGCCACGGAGCTTCTGGGTCGGGCCTCGCAAATATTTCAGAAAGGGGTGATGGCATTTCTCCTCGGACTCATATTGTTTAACCACCCTGTTTTTGGCAGTCTGTGGTTCTCAAAGTGGGTTCCTCATCTACGTACCGCGCCCTTACCTTTTGCTGTCGTATTGGGCCTAGAATCGAACGAGCAATACCTGTCCCGCGCTCTTTCTGCGTATGCCACTATCCAGTTTGCCAATCATGAACTACCGCCTACCGCTAGGGTGCTGGTACTTGGGGGTATTCCTGACCGCTACCACCTGGAGAGACGGATTGTATGGGAGTGGAGCCCCGACGGCAGTTCCGTCCGTGTGGCAGGTTCGGTCGAAGAAGCCCTGTCGGCTTTGAAAAAGGGCAGGATTACCCACGTACTGATCGACCGCGAGAGGCTCCCACCAGCCCTTTTAACTCTCTTCTCTTCGGACAGTCCGTTGGTAAATGACCACTTTAAGCTCCTTTTCTCCAAGAATAACGTGTTACTTTATGAGGTCAGCCAGGAGCCCTTAAATAAGAGTGAATACACAGTCCTTGACTTTCTGAGCAAAGGCGTGGCCCTTGCCCAGATAGCGCCGTTGCAGACATGGCGCGGGGCCGAAATTCAGCCGCCTCGCTACATGACGGTAACGGCCAGCGGCGACAAACGGGGAGCCTTCGTACAAATCGCACCCTCCCGAATTAGCTTTGACCTGGTCATTCCAGAGGCGTCGCGGCTCCAGTTCGCTGTTGCCACGGTGTGGAACGCTGGAGATGGCGTGATGGCTACAATTGACGTTGAGCAAGCAACTGGCTCGGACAGGATATTCGAACAATGGGTACGACCGTGGGTGCCCGGCACAGGCACGTGGGCCGAATACGACATCGATCTTTCGAAGTATAGAAATCGACAGGTAAGACTAGTCTTCACAGTCGATCCTGGCCCCAACGGCGACGCCACGGCAGATTGGCTAGCGTGGGCCGATCTTAGGATTTCGCGTGTGATCGAAAGTTGATCTAACCGTGTCGGCGAAGCTGGAGGTAGGGGGATTATTAGAGCACTAAGCAGGAGGGATGCAAAACTGTGCCGAAGATCAGCGTGGTCGTTCCTGCGTACAACGAAGAGGCGGGGATCGGTGTTACCCTTCGGGAATTACTGGATGCTACCCAGGGGATGGGGACGGAAATGGAAATACTAGTGGTGGACGACGGCTCCACGGACCGCACGGTGGAGATCGCGCGAAGCTTCGGGGTCAGGGTAGTTAGCCACCCCACAAACATGGGCAAGGGCGCGGCTATGAAAACCGGTTGGAAGAATTCCAAGGGCGAATACCTGATCTTCACAGATGCTGATGGTACCTACCCTGCACGTTTTGTTCCACAAATCGTAGAGGCGCTCAGAACCGCCGATGTGGTATTCACTTACCGGAACAACAGGGAGCACATCCCATTATTTAATAGGCTTGGCAACTGGGTAATTGCAAGGGCGGTCAGGAGCTTGTCGGGCTTCGTCGGAAGAGATCCCCTGTCTGGACTGTACGGTATGCGCCGCGCCGTGCTAGATGCGGTGGGCCTCGACTCGGCCACCTTTGCCGTGGAGACGGAGATAGCCGTGAAGGTGAGCCGGACACGGTTTAATGCTATCGAGATCCCTGTAGAATACCGCCCCCGATTGGGAACGTCGAAACTGCGGCCGCTACGGGACGGAGCCAGGGTTCTCCGTGTCCTGCTCGATCTCCTTTTCATCTACCACCCATACCTGACCTTTGGAGCCCCCGGACTATTTCTCTTCCTGCTGGGCCTTCTCCTCGCCACGGCTCTGACCGTGAAGGGTGGCCTGGTTTTGGGCCGGATCCACCTGGCGGAACATTCGTTGATGGGCGCTACGGCACTTGTCCTTTTGGGGGCCACTTTGAAGAGCTATGCTATAATCATCGATCTTTATGCCGTCAGCCACAAGTTTAAAAAGACTTCTGGTTTCACGAGAATGGTCCTCAATCCCAGGTTCTTCAACATGTTACGAGTCGGTAGTGGGGTTCTTCTGGCGTTAAGTATATTCGCGTCAGTTTATCACGTTCGAACCTGGATTGCTACAGGCTTCGGTCCGTTCGTTGCAACCAAGACGTGGCTACTTTCCTTGACGGGAGTCCTTTTCGGATTACAGGGACTGTTTATTAGCTTTATCGGGTACATTTTTGTAAAGGATTGCCTCGAAAGCTACACATGCGATGAAACGAGTATTGGTTAGGCGTGCCGTGACGAGGTCTTGCCAACAGCGCTTGGAGGTCGGCCAGTTTGGAGGAGCGGTGGACAGTCTGGGACAAACTGATTGCCCATATGCGGTATCTGAAGGTAGGAAGGCTAATTCCGCGCGGTGGCGTGCTCTGTGACGTTGGTTGCGGTCCTGATGCGCGTTTTCTGCGAACGTTACTGTGCTCCCGGTTAATCGCAAGGGGTTACGGCTTTGACCGAAAGGTCGGTAAAGAATCGGAGGGAGACCTAATAATCTCTCCACTCGAGTTGGGTAGCGACACGTTTCCATTGGCAGACGAAAGCGTTGACTGTGTGACCATGCTAGCGGTCCTGGAGCATTTGAGTAAACCTATGGCGGTTCTTCAGGAGGTTTTCCGAATTTTGAAACCAGGCGGCAGAGTGATTCTCACCACTCCCTCTCCTTGCTCTAAGCCACTACTGGAGTTTTTGGCGTTTCGTCTGCGAATGATCTCGGACGAAGAGATAAAAGACCATAAGCATTATTTTTCGGAAACGGAGATCAGGCAAATGCTAGTCGATGTAGGGTTCACCAACATCGTCTACAGGAGATTCCAGTTGGGGCTTAACCAGCTTGTATCAGCTGTCAAACCTATAGCACGGTAATTAAGCGACGTCCCTGAAAGGCTTGGCAAAAACTAAGCCTGCTGGCTTTCGGCATCAAGGAGGGTGCACCCTTGGTAGTTGCCGACACCTGCCACCTACCCCAGGATCTTGATAGCGCGGGTAGAGTCCACTATCCTAACCAGCACGCAGACCAAACTGCTGTTTAGGGTTACTTTATATTCTCCGATGCCCGGAAGCCGCGCTATCTCAGACCGTGAATTCGCATCCAAATGAGCGGGGTGACAAATTGAAAGCCCTCATCCTCGCCGGCGGCCGGGGGACGCGCCTGAGGCCCCTGACCCACACCAGCGGTGGTCAACCGGCCCGTCCTCTTCCACGCACGAGAGGCCCGGCCGTTTCCTCGCGTTGGAGGACAAGCTTATTCGGGGGCTCGGGTATTGAGCATATTGAGGACGGCCTCATCCGTCGGAAGGACCCTCGGAGAAGGCCAACCACGACCGGAGGGCCTTAAGGTTCCTTTGCGGCAAGCGGTGTTGGGGCTGGTTTCTCCTGTGTGGAAAATGGCGGGCGGCGCGAAAGAGTTTCCTTGACCCTTATGGAGGCGCCGCGGATTTTCTGAAGCTGTGAATCCCTTGCTTGAGGGGATCAGAAAAACGCGCGGGGTAAGTTGGAACCGGTTTTTGGCCGAAGCCATCGCAGAAAAGGCGGGACGCGAGGCGAGGGTAAAGGCGGTCCGGGAAACCCGCGGCGTGTTAAATCCCGAGGATGCTCCCGGGTGGATCGAGGCCTCCGGAGCCAAACGGTTACGATGGTGTGGGTTGCGCTTTCCCGCTTGTGCAGCTATAATGTGGTCAAGGAGGTGACCACATAGTGGAGTTGCTCTCGGTGAGGGACTTCAAAGCACAGGTTACCCGGTTGCTGCGGGAGAAGCGGAACGTGCTGGTTCTAAGGAACGGTCGTCCCGCAGGGTACTTCATCCCGTGGGACGACGCCTGCGCGGACGAGCAACTGCGGAGGGCGGCCCTTGAAACCCTGATGGCGGCTCTCGCGAGGGAGCGTGAGGCGAGGGGTGTCAGCGAAGAGGAAGTGATGGCCGATTTTGAAACCTTCAGGAAAGCTCGCCGTGGACGCCAATCCGATTCTGTCGGCTGCGATGGGCGGTAGGGCGGGCCGCGTTTTTCTGACCGGCAAATTCGATTTCGTCACGGTAAAACCGGTGTTGGCGGAGGTCGAAGAATACCTGCCCGTACTGGCGAAAAAGAAAGGCCTGAGCCTGACCGCCATGCGGACCGTGCTGGCCCTGCTACCGCTGACCGTTATTCCCGCCGAAGAATATGCCGGCCAAATTGAAAAGGCACGGGAACTCATTGGTGGACGGAATCCCGACGATGTTCCGCTGCTGGCGCTGGCCCTGGTGCTCGGGTGTCCGGTATGGAGCAACGACCGGGATTTGCGAGGGATTTCGGGGGTCCCTGTGTACACTACGGCGGAGTTACTGCGTGCCCTAACATAGCTGGTACGGCAGGAGGTGGGGCGTATCGAAGGCAAAGAAACCTTGCGCGTTGGAAAGCGTGGCGTGGTCGTCATTCCGGCTTCCTTGCGCCGTACGTTCCACTTGAGTGAAGGTTCGGTTCTGGTGGCCGAGGCACGGGCGGAGGGGGCGACCGCGGCCGCACGGATGGAATTGAGGGTCGGGGCGAAATGTGCTGTAGTGGTCGCGAAAGCTTGGACGAAATAAGGGCCGCCGTACGGGACGCCGTGCACTGTCACTTTGAGGACGAGGAGCTGCCCCGGGTCATCCGGCTGCATATCGTGAAAGACGAGCAGCCGCCAACCGGCCCGTCCTCTTCCACGTACGAGAGGCCCGGCCGTTTCCTTACGTCTGGAGGACAACCTCATTCGGGGCGTCTCGGATATTGAGGATATTGAGGGTGGTCTCATCGCTCGGAAGTACCCGTTCGGAGAAGGCCAACCACGACCGGAGGGCCGTGAGGTCATTTTCTGAAGCTGTGAATCCTTTGCTTGAGGCCTTGGCCGTCGGTATACTGACAGCAGAAGGTTTCAGGGATGACTGCCGAACCTGCAGCAGGCAGACGGCCGCGAACGTGGGTACGGCGAGGTAATCAGTAATTAAGGAGGATGTCTTGTGGGCAAAGAACGGACTGCCCGCCACTTCACCGTTAAGATCCCGGAAGATTTGGCTACCCTGGTGGAGAGGATTAGAAAAACGCGCGGGGTAAGTTGGAACCGGTTTTCGGCGGAAGCCATCGCAGAAAAGGCGGGACGCGAAGCGAGGGTAGAGGCGGTCCGGGAAACCCGCGGCGTGTTAAATCCTGAGGATGCTCCCGGGTGGATCGAGGCCTCCGGAGCCGAATGGGTACGTAAGGTGCGGGGAGAGGATGGGAGAATTGGGCCGTGGGCTACTTGATTGACACCTGCGTCTTCATCGACCACCTCACCGGCAGGCTCCCGCCCGCAGCGTCGGCCCGGCTTGAGCGCGTGGCTGCATCGGGAGACGGAGTAACAAGCGTCCTCGTTTGCCACGAACTCCTCTTCGGAGCACGCACCCCCAAGGCCCAGGCCGCCGTGAAAAAGCTGTTGGGGGCGTGGGAAGCGCTGCCCGTGGACCGCCGCGTCGCCGAGCGCGCCGCCGAGATCAGGCGCGACCAGGCCGCCGGGGGAAAGACGGTCGGGCTATCCGACAGTTTGACAGCGGCCACCGCAGAGGTCCACGGCCTCCGGGTGGTGACGGCGAACGTCAAAGACTTTCGGACGGTGCCGGTAGTCCACCCGGGCGAGGTCGGCGTCACTTGAAACCAAAAGGCCCGCCGTAGCGGAACTGCCTTCCCGCCCTAAGACCCGTCAGTTTCCCAGTTTCCCCTGCCGCAGCCACTACCGAACGGACTCCCACCGCACGGCACCCGGAGCGGAGTTTTTATTTGTACGGACTACCTGAGCGGGCAGACTTACGCTTCTTGATGAACTTCCTAAATATCCTCTAGGAACGCTCTGAGCTCGAAGCAAAAGGAGAGAAGAGCCTTGAAAGCCCTCATCCTCGCCGGCGGCCGGGGCACGCGCCTCAGGCCCCTGACCCACACCAGCGCCAAGCAGCTCATACCGGTGGCCAATAGGCCCATCCTGTTCTACGTCCTGGAGGCCGTGGCCGCGGCCGGCATCACGGACGTGGGCGTCATCGTCTCCCCCGAGACCGGAGGCGCCGTGCGCGAGGCCCTGGGCGACGGCTCCCGCTGGGGCGTGGCTATCACCTACGTCCTCCAGGAAGAGCCCCTGGGCCTGGCCCACGCCGTGAAGACCGCCCGCGACTTCCTGGCCGAGGACCCCTTCCTCATGTACCTGGGGGACAACCTCATCCAGGGCGGCGTAAAGAGCCTGGTGGAAGCGGGGCGGGACCCCGGGACCGACGCCGTCATCCTGCTCAAGGAGGTGCCGGACCCCCGCGCCTTCGGCGTGGCCGTGCTGGACGGCCAGGGTCGCGTGGCGCGCCTGCTGGAAAAGCCCAAGGAGCCGCCTTCCAACCTGGCCCTGGTGGGCGTCTACTTCTTCCGGCCCGCGGTGCACGAGGCCATAGAACGCATCAAACCCTCCTGGCGCGGCGAGCTGGAGATCACCGACGCCATCCAGGAACTCATCCACATGGGCCGCCGCGTGGACGCCCGAATCCTGGAGGGCTGGTGGCTGGACACGGGCAAAAAGGACGATATACTGGAGGCCAACCGCGTGGTGCTGGACGAGTACACCCGCACCAAAATAGAGGGCCGCGTGGACGAAGCCAGCCGCATCGCGGGCCGCGTGGAGATCGGCCCCGGCGCCGAAATAACCAACAGCACCATCCGCGGCCCGGCGGTGATCGGGGAAAACACCGTGGTGCGGGACTCCTTCGTCGGCCCCTACACGGCCATCGGCGCCCACGCGGTCCTGGAGCGCGTGAGCATCGAGCACTCCGTGGTGCTGGACGGCTGCGTGCTCTCGGGCATCGAGCACATCGAGGACAGCCTCATCGGCCGCAACACCCGCGTGGTACGCGGCCGCCACAACCGGAGGGCCTTAAGGTTTTTCCTGGGCGACGACTGCGAGGTGACCGTGTAACCCGGCAACCGGCACCGGTGGGGGACCGGCCGGCCGTGCCGGAAGCGGCCCCCGGCCCCGTCCGCCCCGCACCGCGATGGCGGTCCCACCGGCCCCGCGCCCCATCGACGGGCCAGAACCAGCACAACGGCGCGGCCGTCGCGCCGCCACCATTAAAGAAAAGCCCATTAAAGAAAAAAGGAGATGGAGAAGCGTGACCAAAGAGTATGACCTCCCCGGCGTGCGCACCTACGACCTCAAGATCCTGCCCGACGAGCGGGGCTTCTTCGCCGAGGCCCTCCGGCAGGACTGGCGGGAACTCCTGGAGGAGGACGAAATCGTCCAGGCCAACCTCTCCTACAGCTACCCCGGCATCATCAGGGCCTGGCACCGCCACACCCGCGGCCAGGTGGACTACTTCCTGGTGCTGCAGGGAGCCATGAAGATCTGCGCCTACGACGACCGGCCCGACTCCCCCACGAAGGGCCGGCTGGTGGAGATCGTGGCCAGCGGCCACCGGCCGCAGCTGGTGCGCATCCCGGGCCACTACTGGCACGGCACCAAGACCGTGAGCAGCGAACCCTCCTTGACGCTTTACTTCGTTACCCGGCTTTACGACTACGCCAACCCCGACGAAGAGCGCCGGCCCTGGAACGACCCCGGCGTCATCGACCCCCGCACCGGCGGCCCCTACGACTGGAACCGGCCGCCCCACAAATGACAAGGAGGCACAGACCGTGAAAGTGCTGGTTACCGGCGGCGCCGGCTATATCGGCGCCGTGCTGTGCGAGACTCTGCTGGAAAAGGGCTATCACGTGCGCTGCCTGGACCGCCTGTTCTTCGGCAAAGAGCCCGTGGCCCACCTGCTGGAAAACTACCCCGAGCGCTTCGAACTGGTGCGCGGCGACGTGCGCTGGGCCGGCCCCGAGGTCCTGGAGGACGTGGGGGCGGTCATGGACCTGGCGGCCCTGTCCAACGACCCCACGGGCGAGCTGGATCCGGCCAAGACCATGGCCATCAACTTCGCGGGCCGCGTACGCCTGGCGCAAATGGCCAGAGAACGCGGCGTTCCCCGCTACATCCTGGCCTCCTCCTGCAGCGTCTACGGCTTCCAGGACGGGGTTCTGGACGAGGACTCCCCCACCAGCCCCCTCACCACCTACGCCCGCGCCAACCTGGAGGCCGAAAAAGCCATCCTGCCCCTGGCGGACGGAGCTTTTTGCCCCGTGGCCCTGCGCCAGGCCACGGTCTACGGCCTCGCCCCCCGCATGCGCTTCGATCTCGCCATCAACGGCATGGTCCTGGGCTTCTTCAAAAACGGCCGCATCCCCATCTTAAGGGACGGCACCCAGTGGCGGCCGTTTGTGCACGTGCGCGACACGGCCCGCGCCTTCGTCCTGGCCCTGGAGGCCCCGGCCGAACTGGTGTGCGGCCGCATCTTCAACGTGGGCTCCGAGGACCAGAACGTGCAGATCTTCGCCCTGGCGCAGACCGTGGCCGAGAGCATCGGCCTGCCCTTTGCATACGAGTGGTACGGCCTGCCGGACCACCGCAGCTACCGCGTGAGCTTTGCCCGCATCGCCCGCGAGCTGGGCTTTGCGCCCCGGTACACCCCGGCCGACGGCGCCCGCGAGATCTACCGGGCCCTCAAGGAGAACCGCGTCACCGACGGTCCGCGCACCATCACGGTGCAGTGGTACAAGCACCTGCTGGAGATGCAGCGCTTTATCAGGGAGACCGAAATAAACGGGGTGTTGCTATGAGGGTGGCGGTCATCGGCGCGAGCGGGCAGCTGGGCACGGACCTGGTCAGGGTTTTCGGAGACCGCGCCATCGCCATCACCCACCGCGACCTCGAGGTCACGGACGCGGAGGCGGTGCGCCGGCTCTTATCCCAGCTGGGACCCGATGCCGTGGTCAACACGGCGGCCTTCCACCGCGTGGACGCCTGCGAGGAGGACCCGGACCTGGCCTGGCGCGTCAACGCCCTGGGCGCGCGCCATGTGGCCCTGGCCTGCGCGGAGATCAATGCCGCGTGCGTCTACGTCAGCACCGACTACGTCTTCGACGGCGAGAAGGGTGGCCCCTACACCGAGGAGGACCGGCCTCGGCCCCTTAACACCTACGGCATCACCAAGCTAGCCGGCGAGCATTACACTATGCTCTGTCCCCGCCACTACGTGGTGCGCGTGGCCAGCCTCTTCGGCGCCGCCGGGGCCAGCGGCAAGGGCGGCAACTTCGTGGAGACCATGATCAAGAAGGCCCGGGCCGGGGAGCCGGTCCGGGTGGTGGACGACATCCGCATGTCCCCCACCTACACGAGGGACGCGGCCCGCCTCATCCGCGCGCTGCTCGAGAACCAGTACCCTTATGGCGTCTACCATTTGGCCAACGCGGGCTCCTGCTCCTGGTACGAGTTCGCCTCCGAAATTTTCCGGCAGCTCGGGCTGGAGGCGGACCTGGCGCCCATCTCGAGCGAGGCCCTGGCGCAAAAGGCCCGCCGGCCCCGCGACTCATCCCTGGCCAGTTCGCGCCTCGCGGGCCTGCAGGTGCGGCCCTGGGAGGGGGCTTTGCGGGCCTACCTGGAGGAGAAGGGGTACCTGTGGGGCATCCGGTGAGTTTACGTGGGCGAGCTGCGGTCCAGTACCTCAAACCCCTGTTCCGCCGCTTCCGCAAAATAATGGTCGTGTCGTGCGGCCAGATCCCCGAGGCCGGAACGAAATCTGCCCGCGGCGGCGAGCATCCGGGCCCTGCGGTTCTGCGGCCCTTCCGTCGCATACTCCTCCAGCAGCCGGTCGACCGCCCGGCGGATTAACTCCGCCAGGGACACTCCTTCCGTAAGGCTAACTTGTTTGAGAAGCGCCACCTGCCTCTCGGTTAGCTGAACCTGGGTACGGACCAACTGGCGGTCCCTCCTGAGTAATGATTACACAATCATGTTAGCATAATGGCTGCGGTTGGGCAACAGGGAGCTTCGGCCACCAGGTCAACGGCCTCGGGTCCGCCTTCCAGGAGGACACCGTGCCGGTCCCCGGTGTCGCAAACGGCCACGTCGTGGTCACGGTCCGCGGCCTCCAGTCCGAAGCGGGCGCGGATGGGGGCCGTGGGGTCCACGATGCGCAGCCCCGCCTCCAGGAACAGCGCGGTCAGGGCCGTGGCGTAAATGCCGTGCCCCCGCACACCCAGCTCCACGGCTTCCACCCTCCCCGGTCTCACCCGCACGCCGGGCGTGTGCCCCTTTAGCATATGGCCGGAACGGACGACTTATTAGACGCTGGCGGTCGGTTTTCCTGCCGCTTGCCGCCGCGCTTCTCCGCCCCGCGGCTTGGCGCGGCGGATGGCACGGCAACGGCGGCGCAGGCCTACCTCTTCCGCAAAATAATGGTCGTGCCGTGCGACCAGATCCCCGGGGCCGGACCGGAGGACCTGCCCCGGATTATCCGGCTCCATATCGTGAAAGATGAGGTCATCGCGATGTAAGGCTGCCGCGGAATGTGAGGGGATGAGGCAGCGGCCCTGCGGGCCACTTGACATCTAAGGTGGCGGCCCGCTAAAATAGTACCGGTAAACCGTACCCACACGTACACCTTGAAGTTGTACCGAAAAGAAGGCGAAACCCGTGCGACGCGCCACGTCGAAGAAAAAGCCCGAAGAAAAAGACTCCGGCGGAAAGGCCAAAAGGAGCTGGATTCTGAGGCTGAACCCCAAGGGCCAGGCCACCATTCCCCTTGAGGTACGCCGCATGCTGGGAGTCGGCGGTGAGTGCCGGGAGCTGGAGTTGCGGGCCACGGCGGCCGGGTTGCTGCTCCTGCCGCACAAACCGCCCCTTCCGGTCGGGCGGTACGTGGGTTACTGCGCCGAGGAATTGAAGGACGTGGATGACGCTGTGGCCTTTGTGCGCCGGCTGCGCGGTCGTCCGGCCGAGACGCCGGCAGAATAGCCGCCATGCAAACGGCCGTCGATACCAACCTCCTGATTACCCTCCTCCGGGGAAAGCCCGAGGACGAGGCGCAACTGGTTGCGGAGGCGCTGGTGGAGTACGACCGGCAGGGCCGCCTGGTCATTTGCGGTACGGTCTGGGCGGAGCTGCGGGTATTGATCGGTGAGGAAAAGCTCGCTTCCTTCCTAAAGGACAATCGCATCGCGGTTGACTGGGAATTGACGCCGGAGGTTTGGGCCGCGGCGGCAGAAGCCTTTGCCCGCTATCTCCGGAGGCGCCGGCAAAGCGGCCCGCTCTACCATTGCAGCGCCTGTGGTAGGGAAATCGTCGTGAGCTGTCCCCAATGCAACACCCCCGCCGGTTTTCCCCGGCACATCCTGCCCGACTTTTTGATCGGGGCCCACGCCCTGTGCCGGGCGAACCTGCTCCTTACGGCCGACGAAGGCATCCCCCAAAAGTATTTTCCGGCCCTCCGGGTCGTCAACCCGCTCGGGCCGGACCGGAAAAGAGGTAGGTGGTAGACTTGGCTCCGGTTCCGGTGCGGTTTTACCCCCTTTTCTGGGACACCGTTCCCCAGAATCTGGACACCGAGAAGCACAAAACCTGCATTATCGAGCGGGTGCTGGAGTTCGGCGATGAAGACGCTTACCGCTGGTTGTTTGTCACTTATTCCGATGAAGAAATTGCCGCCGTCGTTAGAACCAGCAGGCGGATATCTCCCCGGACGGCCGGCATGATGGCCAACTTTTACGGCATTCCCCGGGAGGAGATCGCGTGTTTGCGGAGTGCGTTCCCCCCGCCGCCTTAGCCCTGCTGGAAACCTTTTACTTCAAGAACTACCCGCTGGCCGACTATCGGGACATCGCCGCGATGAAACTCATCGCCCTTGGTCAGCGGGGAACGAAAAGGGATTTCCTCGACCTTTTCTTTCTCCTGCGCGGAAAGATGAGCCTCAGGGAGCTGAAGGAGGTCCTCGCGCGGAAGTATACCACCATACGTTACAACTGGCCTCACCTGGTTCGGAGTCTGGGATACTTTGCCGAAGCCGAGGCAGATCCCATGCCGGTGCTGATGGTAGCGGGTTTGACGAGGGAAATGACTCAGGAAGAATGGCAGGAAGTGAAGCGGTTTTTTGTAAACCTCCAGAAGGAGGCCCTCCTGGAGATGCGGCGGGGCGACCTCCGCTCCTGAACACGAGTTATCGCCGGGGCGCGTGTCGGGAGCGCCGGGCGGCGCGCCGGCGGGTGGCGGAGTTGGGTACGGGAGGGGTTCGCGTGCGCCTTTTTGTTGTGGTGCTGGCCGGCTGCTGGTCTGCGCCAGGGAGCGGGCCCAGGAATTAAAGCGCCTGGTGGCGGCGCTGAAGGAGGCGGGGTACGGCGATGCCGTTTAACTACCTGGACGAGCTGGACGCCGGGGGCTATCCCATTTACGAGTACGAGAAAAAGCACCGCGAATGGGCGACCTCACTGCTGTAGCAAGACCACGTTACAGCGGTAGACATCGGGGCCGGGGTTGGGGCTTTTTGTCTCCTCAGACGATTTCCGGCGCAATTTCTGGTAATATCCATGTGCCGGTTGGAAAGGATTATTGCCATTCATAGAAAGAGCACGTCGCAGGCCTTTCCACTCCGGGACCGGGAAGCTAGGCAGCCCACGGGCGCGGGCATGTGGTGGGCAGCCTGATGGCAGGTAAGGCCCGGTGTCGGGACAAAGAACAGGGAACACAACCGGGGGTATGATCGTGAGACGCTGGTCGAATGCGCCTCTATGCTGAGGGGAAGAACAGGGGGGTCAGGACCGGATATGGTTCGGCGGCGGGAACTAAGAGACCCCGTTCATGGCTTCATTCACCGTACTTCTCTGGAGCAAGAAATAATAGACACGGCAGTCCTACAGCGTCTGCGTCGAATCAGGCAGCTTGCCATGGCATCTCTCGTATATCCGGGGGCGGTACATACCCGTTTTGAGCATTCCCTCGGCGTAATGCACCTGACCGGCAGAATAGCACAGCGCATTGTGGACGACGCTGAAGAAGTTCGTCTGGTGAGGCTGGCAGGATTACTCCACGACGTAGATCACGGCCCTTTCTCCCACGTTTCCGAGGAATTATTGGACAAGTTTTGCGATCGCCAGGCGTTGCGTGTCCCAAACGGAGTTCAAGCCCATGAGCTGGTCACGCGGGAAATCATCAGGCGCAATCCTGAGCTGGGGCGGAAGCTTAGTGAGAGAGACAGGGAGCTAATCGTTGGTCTCCTTTGCGGCAGCCGGGGCGACAGGCTCCTAACCGACATAGTTTCGGGTCCGTTGGACGCCGACAAACAGGATTATTTATTGCGGGATAGTTACTACTGCGGAGTAAAATACGGCGTTTATGACATTGACCGCTTGCTGGAGACCCTGGAGGTTTTGGATGACCGCGATGGGCGCGTGCTGGCCATCAGCCAGGATGGGGTCCACGCTCTGGAACAATTCGTGCTTGCCAAGTATTACATGAATACTCAGGTATACAGGCATAGGGTACGGCTTATCACTGATGCCATGCTCGTTCGGGCCGTCGAGCTGGGCATTCTCGAAGACAAGATTGACTACCTGTCCCGGTTGTACCAATACGACGGTACGGACGACTTCTTATCCCGGTGGCTCGAATGGGATGACCAGCGGTTGACCGTAACCGTGTGCTCCGACCAGACCCCGGACGGGTATTGTAAGATGCTTTTTGAAAACCTTCTGGCGCGCAAGCTTCATAAGCGGATTTTCTCTATGAACGTTAGGGATTTTGCTGAACCGGACCTGAAGCTCATCATTTCAGAGAGATTCTCGGACGTGGCGAGAATCGTCGAACACGCGGTGGGTAGGCTTTTGGACCTAGACCCGAAGCTCATAATCGCAAACAAGTATGCCATTCGCTCCGTGCGGGAACAATCACGGAACTCGGTAGGTCCCATAATGGTCCTCCGGCCTGGCACGGCGGTAACTTTCGAGGACGAATCCACCCTGTTTCGCTCCATTAACGAAGCCGAGAAGGACGAGTTCGTGGAGGTCTATGCCCCTGTGGAATTCAAAGACGAGAAAGATAAGCGTATCAGGCTTCGGGAGTACGCCGAGGCCATCAGCCGGATTATCGTCGACGCCGCGAAGCAAAAGAATGGAGAGGTGAACGTCTCTTGACTCCCATTGAGATTTTCTTACTGATGCTGGAAGCCCAGGGAGGGAGGATGACGGGAAAGACTCTGATCCAGAAGCGGGCATATTTTCTGAACGAGATTTTGAAGCTTGACTTGAATTTTAGACCTCATTACTATGGGCCGTATTGCCCGGACCTCGATGACGCCATCGGAAGGGCTAAGGTCCTGGGTTTCGTGCAGGAACACACCACAGGATTCGGACTCGATATGGGTACGGGGTTTGAGGTAAGGCGCTTTGACTATGCGCTCACTCCGGACGGTAAGGTTGTGGTGGAGGGGCTTAAAAGGCGGTACCTGGCCGAGTGGAACAGACTCGCGGCGACGCTTCGCACTATCGCCGAGGCCGACAAGAACGATTACGTTTGTCTTTCCCTGGCGGCCAAAACCTTTTACATTCTATCCGCGTCAAAGGCGCCGCTCACGGTGCGCGATGTGGTGGCGGAAGCAGAGCGTATCGGCTGGCGCGTTTCCGAGGACGATGTGGGGCGGGCAGCGGAGCTGTTGGTACGGCTGGGGCTGATTACCCGTGGGGCGGCTTGAGCGGAGCATCTCTAGCTCAACCGGGGTGCGCGTCTAGAATAATTCGAGGCTTCGCTAGGTGCTCGGTGAGGAGCCACGCACCGAGCGGGAGAGCTGACCGGAACTACGAAGTTGCCGGTCGCGGCGCTGAAGGAGGCGGGATACGGCGATGCCCTTTAACGCGCACATCTTTCGCATGTACGACATCAGGGGCGTGGCGGACCGGGACCTGACACCGGAGGTGGTCTTCGACCTCGGCCGCGCCCTGGGCCGCTACTACCTGGAAAAGGGGGACCGCCGCGTTCTGGTGGGGCGGGACAACCGGCTCAGCTCCCCGCGCCTCAAAGACGCCCTGACGGCGGGCCTGGTGGCCACGGGCTGCGAGGTCTGGGACGCGGGCGAGGGGGTGACGCCCGTGCTTTATTTTGCCTGCGCGCACTTCAAGATCCCCAACGGCGTCATGATCACCGGCAGCCACAACCCGCCCGACGAGAACGGCTTCAAGATCGTGGCCGGCGGCACCACCATCTCCGGCCAGGAAATACAGCGCCTGCGGGAGCTGATGCTGGCGGGCGAGTTTCCGCGCGGCCGAGGATTAGTGCGGGAGGTGGACGCGGCGGGCCCCTACCTGGAGATGCTGCGCGGGAAAATCCGCCTCGGCCCGCGGCGCCTTAAGGTGGCCGTGGACTGCGGCAACGGCACCGCGGCCCTGTTCGCCGAGTCCATCCTGGGCGGGTGGGGGTGCGAGGTGGTGCCCCTTTACTGCACTTCCGACGGTACCTTCCCCCACCACGAGCCCGACCCGGTGAAGAGCAAAAACCTGGCGGAGTTGCGGCGGGCGGTGCTGGAGGAGGCCTGCGACCTGGGCGTGGGCTACGACGGCGACGCGGACCGCCTGGGCGTGGTGGACGAGCAGGGCGAAGTGATCTGGGGCGACCGGCTCATGATCCTCTTCTGGCGCGAGATCCTCCCCCGCCACCCCGGAACCACCTGCCTGGTGGAGGTCAAGTGCTCCCAGGCCCTGGTGGACGAGATCCGGCGCCTGGGCGGGCGGCCCGTGTTCCACAGGACCGGGCACTCCCTCGTCAAGGCCACCATGAAGAGAACTAACGCGGTGTTCGCGGGCGAGATGTCGGGCCACATGTTCTTCGCGGACGAGTACTACGGATTCGACGACGCCTTCTACGCCACGGGAAGGCTGCTGCGCATCCTTTCGCACACGGACCGACCGCTGTCGGCGCTGCTGGCGGACGTCCCGCGCTATTGCGCCACGGCCGAGACCCGGATCCCCTGCCCGGACGAGGCCAAGTTCGCCGTGGTGGAGAGGCTGGCGGAAGGCTTCCGCCGGACCCACGAGGTGGTGGACGTGGACGGGGTGCGGGTGCTCTTCGGGGATGGCTGGGGCCTGGTGCGGGCCTCCAACACCCAGCCGGTGCTCGTCGCCCGGTGCGAGGCCAAAACCCCTGAGAGATTGGCGCGCATCTGCGAGTTCGTGCGGGATGCCCTGGCCGCGCTGGGCGTGGGCCCGTTCGAGTGGGAGTTCTGAGGGCGCGGCCCGGTGGGGCCGGAGAAGGGGCCGTCGGCGAACCGGCTCTACGTTGTCAGCCGGTTGAGGGTTTTCCCGAAGTCGGGATTGGGTTACAATGAAGGCGAAAGGACTTCGCGGGGCCGGAGGATGGCAAGGGGGGCTTCAGATGGCTTTGGGTAAGAAGCGGCTCGAAGAGCTAGTGAGGATTGCCGGGCGGCTTCCGGAGCGAGAGCAGCTGGAGCTTATCGCCAGGCTTTCGGCGCACCTGGCAAACAAGAGGGCCCGCATGGCGCGACGGGTGACCTGGATGGAGATGGCCGGTGTGGGCGCGGAGGTTTGGAAGGGCATTGATGCTCAGGAATACGTGAAGCGGGAGAGAGCGAGCTGGCACAGCTAAAACGGAAACTTGCGAAATATTCCCGTGTGGCCCTCGATACGGCCGTTTTCATCTACCACTTCGAGAAAAACGAACGCTACTTTGACCTGGCCAGCGAAATCTTTTCCCGGCTAGACCAAGACGAAAGCTTCGAAGCCGTTACTTCCATCGTTACCCTTTTGGAGGTCTGCGTAAAACCACTGAGGGAAGGCCGCAAAGATCTGGCCGACCGGTATGCCGAGAAACTGCTCCATGATGAGAAGTTGACGACCTGGGTCATTGACGAAAGTGTGGCAAGGGAGGCGGCCGGGCTTCGGGCCAAATACGGCGTAAGGACTCCGGACGCGATTCAGTTGGCCACGGCCCTGGTGGGGGGGCCGAGGTGTTTATTACCAACGACGCGGATTTGAAAAGGGTGGAGGAAATGGAAGTGCTGGTACTGGACGAATTTTTGGAGGGTGCGACCGGCGCACGGTAAACGCGCCCCGGCGCGAGGCCCCACTGACCGATCTGATTACATGGGTGGCAGTGCGCGTCCCGGGGAAAGGAGAGGTTTCTTGCTGTTGGGGCAACGAAGAAACGAGGAGTTCAAGGCTCGTGTCCGCCTGTGGGGCCTGGTCTTTTTCTGGTTGGCCGTAATCGCCCACTTCTCCAACCAGCCCTTTTCGAAGCAGGACCTGGCTCCTCTTTTGCAGAGGTACCCACGCGTGGTGCAGGCCGCCACGGCCCTACCCGAGGTGCAGTTCCGCTACGCCGGAACCGTGTTCAACAACCGGCGCGACCCCGTGCGCTTCCTTCAGTTTGTCTTTCGCAAGGCGGCCCACCTGTTTCTTTACGGCATGTACGGCGACGGGCAATTTTGCCAAGCCAGGCGTGCCCTGTCCCGGCGCAGTTCCGGGGGCAAAATTGCCCGTCGTTTCCCTGGTGCGCGCCCTGGGTGGGAGCGGTCTCAAGGGCCTGCAGGGTTTAGGTCTTGCCGCCTTGCTGGTGGTGCTGGTAGCCGCCCTCGACGAGCACAACCAGGCCCGCATCGCGGGTAGGAGCGGCCGGCCGGAGGACGTGGCTCTGGATTTCGCGGGGTTTTTGCTTTTTTGTGGCCTTGCGGCAGTTTGGGCGCGCTCCCGCGCGGCACGCGTCCGAAGCGCGGCGGATGATGCGGTTCGCGGCCGCGACCTGTGATATAATGAGACCTGTAGAGCTGGTCGGGAGGAGAACATGCGGGTCAACGAGCTGACAGGAGAGTGGATTTTGACCGCCCTACGTTACGTCGAGGGGGTTTCGCACCGGGCAACCGGCCTTTGGGAAACGGGAAGTTCCGCCCACGGGATTATCTCTGGGTTGCGGGAAAGGCGGTGGGGGTAATTGGCGGAGCGAGAGCCCGATGCGGTTGCCGTTTCAGGCGTTCGGATCCGGTTACCACGCGAACGATGGGACCACATCGTTAGAGAGCACCCGGAGCTGGAGGGGCTACAGCAACAAGTGCTGGCCACGGTCGAGAACCCTGTAAAGGTGCTGGCGGGCACCCGCGGAGAACTGCTGGCCGTGAGGCCGGTGGCGCCGGGGAAGTTCCTGGTGGTCGTGTACAAAGAAACCGGTGCGAATGACGGTTTTGTCATAACCGCGTTTCTGACCCGGCGGATCGGGCGGCTGGAAAGGAGGACAGTCGTATGGCCGAGGCAATGAGGTGTGTCAAGGTGGCGGAGGCGATTTCGCAGGTGGTGATGAATTTCGGACTTCCTCTGATGCGGGTCTCGTACGATGCTGCGGGAGACGTGCTGTACGTCCATTTCGCCGAAGAGCCGGTGAGCGCCGACGACAGCGAGTTTATCGAGGACGACGTCGTGGTACGTTACTGCGGCGACGAAGTGGTTGGGGTGACCATCCTTAACGCCAGTAAGAGGGTGTTACGGGCGTGAGTTCTTTGCTGCCCTAAGTCCCGGCGGCGGCCTTGAGGAAACTCGACGTGCTTTGGGAAGGTCGAGGGTGAGCCCCTGCGTTGTCATGTGGCTTCATACATGCTATAATGTGGCTACCGGGGGTGGTTCTGTGCAGGCGGGTATCAGGGAAGTAAAGAATCGCTTCAGCGAGTACCTCAGGCGGGTAAAGCGGGGCGAGACGCTCGTCATCACCGAGCGCAATGTCCCCGTGGCCAGACTGGTGCCTTTTCACCAGCAGGGGCCGCCTCAGATTCTGACCCTGGTGGAAGAGGGGGTGGCCTCCTGGGAGGGAGGTAAGCCGAGGGGGGCAGCCGTGCCGCCGGCGGTACGCGGCACGGCCTCCATCGCGGCGCTGGTCGCGGAGGACCGTCGATGATCTGCTACCTGGACACCAGCGCCCTGGTAAAGCTCTACGTGCGCGAAGAGGGTTCGGAGACCGTGCGGGAACTGGTTGACGCGGCCGCAGTGGTGGCCACCGCCAAGGTGGCCTACGCCGAAGCGCGTGCTGCTCTGGCCCGCGGTTTCCGTGAGGGCCTGCTGGAGGAAAGGGACTACCGCCTGGTGGTGGCCGCCCTGCAGGACGACTGGGCGAGGTATCTCGCCCTGGAGCTATCGGACCCCCTTATTTGGCTGGCCGGTGAGCTGGCCGAGAAGCACCGCCTGAGGGGCTTCGACGCCGTACATCTCGCGGCCGCGGTGACCCTGCAGGCCCGGGTCAAAGGCCGGGTCGCGGTGGCCTGCTGGGATGCCCGGTTGTGGGACGCGCTGCGCGCCTCGGACTTCAACGTGGTGCCGAAGGTCAGGCCCTCAACAGGTTGAGTTTTTTCGCCACGCCACCGCTCGAATACAGAAAGCCGAAGTTCTGGTGGCGGATGAATTCCTGAAATTGAACGGCGGGGGGCAAACGTGCCCGGGGCGAAGAGACCCCGGAGAGGATGGCAAGGGGGTTTTAGAGGGCTTTGGGCACTTTTTTGCGGCCTTGCGGCGGGTCGGGCGCGCCTCCCCGGGGCCCGGCGTCGAAGTGGGGCGGTCCGCGGCCTTGGCGGGGCCGGGCCGTGATATAATGGGCCCGTAGGGGCCCGGGGGGAAGGGCCCCGGGGGTCAACACGGCCGGCGGGAGGGGTTTGGGCCGCCCTGCTTTGTTGGCGGCGGCCCGGAGCGGGGCGGTGGCGCCGCGCAATCGGGCGGGTCCGCCGGCGCGGGAAAGGAGAGATCGAGAGCGTGAAGACGGTCCGTATCATGCCCTGCCTCGACGTCAAGGACGGGCGCGTGGTGAAGGGGGTGCACTTCGTCGACCTAAGGGACGCCGGGGACCCCGTGGAGTGCGCCCGGGCCTACTGCGCCGAGGGGGCGGACGAGCTGGCGCTCCTGGACATCGCGGCGACCGTGGAGAACCGCAAGACCATGCTGGACGTGGTGCGGCGGGTGGCCGGGGTGGCGACCGTGCCGTTCACGGTGGGTGGGGGCATCGCGGGCGTGGCGGACGCGGAGGCCGTGCTGGAGGCCGGGGCGGACCGCGTTTCCGTGGCCACGGCGGCCTTCCTGAACCCGGAACTGGTGGAGGAACTGGCCCGGAGGTTCGGCTCCGAGCGGGTGGTGGTGGCCGTAGACGTGGACCGCAATCCAGCGCTGCCGTCGGGATACGAGGTGTACGTGGCGGGAGGCACCCGGGCCACCGGCAGGGACGCCGTGGAGTGGGCCCGGGAGGCCGAGGCCCGGGGCGCGGGCATCATCCTGCCCACCAGCAAGGCCTGCGACGGCGCGAAGACGGGCTACGACATCCCCCTCCTGCGGGCCCTGAAGGCCGCGGTGCGGGTGCCGGTGGTGGCCTCGGGGGGCGCCGGGCGGCCGGAGCACTTCCTGGAGGCCGCGCGGGACGGCGGCGCCGAGATCCTGCTGGCCGCCTCGGTGTTTCACTTCGGCGAGATCAGGATTCCCGCCCTCAAGGCCTATCTGGCGGCGCAGGGCGTGCCCGTGGCGCGGTGAGGTGCGGGCCGCGCCGGTTCGCGTCGGGAGGCCCGGGGCGGTGGGCGCCCCGGGGCGGCGCGGGGGCAGAGGCGGTGGGGATGCCGTGACGGACCTGCACGTGCACCTGCTGCCCGGGCCGGACGACGGGCCGGCGGGGGCGGGGGAGGCGCGGGGCCCGTTGCGGGCCCTCGGGGCCGCG
>Ga0080004_1120447_pt1 | contig 40323 bp, 41 predicted proteins | sample WasSprMetagenome_FD_69207 | JGI IMG/M metagenome (GOLD analysis project Ga0080004, IMG submission 69207) | Sulfidic aquatic microbial communities from Washburn Spring, Yellowstone National Park, USA - WS (SPADES assembly) (version 2) | ecosystem: Environmental > Aquatic > Thermal springs > Hot...
GAAGATTGGGTAGTAAAACTCCAAACTGGACCTTCTTTTACTCCACCCTTTCCATCCTTTGCAACTATCTTCCAATAATAAGTAGTACTATAAGCTAAACCCATTACATGGTAACTCTTAGAATCATAATCTTGTTTAATAGGAGTAAGATTATCAGCACTTGTTCCAAGATAAATGTCAAACACCAAAGTATCGCCATCAGGATCGCTACATTCCCAAATTAAGACTGGATCAATAACAACACCCGTTGCACCATTTGGTGGATTTGGATTATATGGAGCATTTGGAGGACTACTTGTAGGTTGTTTTGGCGTACATCCACATATCACAGTGATTATTATAAATAAAGATTTTTTTAGAGGTCATTGATATACACCTCCTAAATTTCATATTAAAATATAGTGTAATATGATATTTTTGGAAAAAAGTGATTTATGTCACAAATTTTTTGTGATTTTTATCACGGATATTTTAATAAAACTCAATTGAATTAATTAAAGAGAATTTATCTAAAAAGAATAGGTTTTACTAAGGTGATATATTTGAGTTTTAGCCCTTTGTTTATCTATATTATATTAAACTTTAACAATCTTCATTAATTATTGAAAATCTATAGATAATGTTAAAATAGTAAATAGCTAAAAGAAACTTTCTTAAGTATTTATATCTTTTAAAATTTAAATATATTCTTAAAATTTTATATATTTTGTTTTTTTTTTTTTACTTTATGACTGTAGATAGTTTGATATAATTAATTTTATATAATATTCAGAGATTTATGATAAAATTATCAATAAGCTGATTGTTATCAAATAAGAGAAAGAATTAATAAAAAATGAAACTTTTTATAAAAATTCATTCATCGCCAAAATTTTATACAGCTTTTACAAGACTGAATAGTAGAGATGTATTAGAAGATAATAAATATGATTTTTCTTATCACAGCTTTTTATCACGAAGCAAAACCTTTTATAAAGTATTTTAAACTAAAAAAATTTCAATGCTCAAAATTTGAGATTTTTTCTAATAATAACTTTATTCTCATAATAAGTGGAGAGGGGTTTATAAAATCTTCTATAGCTACCACTTTTCTTTTATCAAAATTTAAAACAGTAGATAAAGATATAGCATTAAATATTGGCATATGTGGAGCAAAAAAGAAAGATTTTTCAAAAGGTGATGTAATTTTATGTCATAAGATTATAAATCATCATTCCCAAAAAGCATTTTATCCAGATATACTTGTAAATCACCAAATGAAAGAGGGTATACTTGAAAGTTTTTTAATTCCAGTTAAAAAGAATAATCTTAAAGGGGAGATAGAAGGAGATATAATAGATATGGAAGGAGCTGGATTCTTTGAATCTGCATCAGTTTTTCTTCCTCCTCATAATATTCACTGCATAAAAATAGTTTATGACTTTTTAGATTATAAAAAAATTGAGAAAGAAGAAGTTTCTGAGTTAATAGAAAAAAATATTCCTATCATAGAAAATTTTATAAATTCCTTATTAGAATTAAATATAAGAGTTTATGAAAAACCTATTAATGAATAAAAAATTAAAGGATATTATTGAAAAACTTAAAAATAGTTTATATCTTACAGTATCTATGACTTATGAAATAGAGAAATATTTAAAGAACTATATAATAAGAAAAGGTGATATTCCGAAGGAAATTTCAGAATTTTTCTATATAGATGTGAAGAATAAAAAGGAGCGCAAAGATTACTTTGAAAAGCTCAAAAAATTTCTCTATACTTAGACCTTTCTCTCATATTTACATAGAAAAAGATGTTTTATCACATCCTATAACGGAACTTATTTTAAAGAAATTTCCTCGTTCTATCTTGATAGAAATAGAAACTTACAAAGAAATCTTTTCAAGATCAAAACAAAATTATAAACTTCAAGAGATGAGTAGAAAGTTAATTCTTGCTAAAAAAAGAGGAGAATTTATATATCCTGGTCCACCACTATGTCCTAACTTTGGTCATCATTATTTTTATTACACTACTTTAATACTGAATTGTATATTTAGCTGTGATTATTGCTTTTTAAAAGGTATGTATTCCTCTGCTCATATAGTAGTTTTCGTTAACATAGAGGATTATTTTAAAGAAATTGACATTCTTTTAAAAAAACATCCCATATATCTATCTCTTTCTTATAATACTGACCTTATGGCTTTGGAAAAAATTGTTCCATTTTTTAGTATGTTTATGGAATATATAGATTTAAAAATGGATTTAATAATTGAAGTAAGAACTAAATCTGCAGAATATAAGATATTAGAAAAATTAAAACCAAAAGAAAATGTTATATTATCATGGACCTTACTTCCTAAAGAGATTATTAAAAAATTTGAGCCTAAAACTCCAAATTTAGAATTAAGACTTCATGCTATTAAAAAAGCCTTGGAATATGGATGGAAGGTAAGATTAAATTTTGATCCTTTAATATTTATAGAGAACTGGAAAGAAATATATTTAAGGTTTATAGGGGAAATTTTTAAAGAAATAGAGCCCCATAAAATATATGATATATCAATTGGAGTATTTAGAATACCTAAGGATTATTTTAAAAGAATGAAGAAAATTTTTACAAATGAAATTACTTTATTCCCATATGAAGAAGATAAAAAATCACTTACATATCCTTATGAATTAAGGAAAGAAATGATAGACTTCTTTCTCCAAAACATATCTACTAATATTCCAAATGAAAAGATCTTTATTATATAAGGTCTTATAGGCCATATGAAAAATTACAGCAATCCTATTCTTCTAAAAGAATATATGTGGATCCAAGAAGTTGGGCATCTTCTTTTAATTCTGATACGGTAATTTCAAAATTATTCTTAATAACAGGTGAAAGATAAAGATTCATAATAGAATAAGCAAAGGGTCTAAAAGTTTCCCACTTTAATCCAATACTTCCTGAGAAAATTATAATATCAGGGTCAAAAATATTTAAAAGAGAGGAAAGGGTTTTCCCTAAAATTTTTCCCACCTTAGATATAACTTCTTTTGCATATTTATCTCCTTTTTCGAATAATTCAAAAACTTCTTCAGTTTTTTCTAAATTTCTCTCTGAGATTTTATTATATTCCCTTAATATAGAAGGACCAGAAATTTGAGATTCCAATGTTCCGATTTTTGAAGAATAGAAATTTCTTTTTCCAATAGGAATCCAACCAATAGAACCTGAAACTTTGTTTTTTCCATATAAAGGCTTTCCGTTAATAACAATACCAAGTCCTACCCCTGTCCCAATGATAAAATATAAAATTATATCTTTATTTTGGCCCTTTCCTCTCCAATATTCTCCAAGAGCTCCTGATATCCTATCATCTAATATTTTTATAGGAATTTTCAATTTTTCTGAAAGAAAAGATTTCAATGGAAATCTTTCTTTTGATATATTAGGAAGCCAAACTTCATCTTTAAAAACTGCTCCTGCCACAGAAATTCCTATAATTTCCTTTAAGGAATACTCTTTTCTGAAATTTTTATAATTCTCCTCAATAATCTCAGATATTTTAATAAAATCCTTAGGAGTGCTAAATCTTTCCTTTTTCAATATTTCTCCTTTGGCATTCAAAATAGCAATTCTTAAATTTGTCCCTCCAATATCTACAATGAAGAAATTCATACTTCTCCAAACCCTGAAAGAACAAAACCTTTTATGTAATATCTTTGCAAGAAAAGGAATAATGCTACTGTAGGAACAACTTGTAAAACTAAAGCTGTTAAAATTAGGTGCTGAGTCTCTGTTGTTGAAAATGCTAAAGAAAGTCTTGATATTCCTACAGGAAGAGTCATAAGATGTTGGGAGGAGGAAGTTACAATAAGAGGCCATAAGAAAGAGTTCCATTGCCCTATAAAAGTGAGGATTGCCAAAGTTGCTAAGGCAGGCTTTAATAACGGAATTATTATTTTTAAATATATTTTAAGCTCATTTGCTCCATCAATTCTTGCAGAATCAAGAAGTTCGTTTGGAATTGTTAATATAAATTGTCTCATTAGAAAAATTCCATATCCACTCACCATAAAAGGCGTAATTAAAGAGAGATAATTATTAAGCCATCCAAATAATTTCATAAGATAATACACAGGAATTAAGAAAATAAATACGGGAAACATCATGGTAGAAAGGACAAATCTAAAAAAAGCTTCTCTTCCCGGAAATTTTAATTTTGCAAAGGAATATCCTGCTAAGGATGATGTTAAAAGAACACTTAAAGTAACAGAAATGGCTACAATAAGACTATTTTTATAGTACATTAGTATTGGTATTTTCTTTGCTACTTCAATATAATTTTTCCATTGGGGCTCTGCAGGAAGAAATTTAGGAGGAAAAGCTAAAAGTTCCTGAGGAGTCATAAGAGAAGCAGAAAAAAGCCAAAAAAATGGTAAAATCATCCAAAAAGCCCCAAATATTATTACTGAATATCTAAAAGCTTCCCACAATAAATTTTTTACATTTCTATTCATAACCTTTAATTCCTCCTTTTCGAAAGATCCAAAGAACTATAAGAGTTATTACAAAGATAACAACAAATAATAAAAAGGCACCTGCAGAAGCTCTTCCCATTCTCAAATATTGAAAGGCAGTTTCATAAGTATACCAGGATACAGTCATTACGCTTTTTGCAGGGGCATTTCTCCCAAGCATATAGGGAAGATCAAATACTTGCCAAGCCCCTATTAATCCTGTAGCACTTAAAAAAAGAAGGGTAGGTTTTAAGAGAGGTAAAGTAATATACCAGAATTCCTTAAATCCAGTAGCACCATCAATTTTTGCTGCATCATAATATTCTTGAGGAATATTTTTTAAACTTGCTGTAAAAATTAACATAGAACCACCTATTCCTGCCCATATAGCTGTGAGAATAATAGAGAATAATGCAGTACTTGGATCTGTTAACCAATTCAGTCCTTTAAAACCAAAAAATCTCAATATGGCATTTAGTAGTCCATTATTAGGATTATATAAGTATCCCCATATAGTTGCTATTGCTACTTGTGGTGTTACTACAGGAGCAAAATATATAAATCTCCAAAAAACTGAGAATTTTGCTTTATTTATCATTATTGCATAGAAGAGAGAAATAGTTAAGGTAATACTTACTGTTAGAAGTGCATAAAGAAGGGTATTTCTTAGAGACATGAGAAAAAGTTCATCCTTTAAAAGATCTAAGAAATTTTTCCAGCCTATAAAGGGTGCTTTTGTAAAAGGAATAAGCATGTTCCATTTTTTAAAAGATACCAATAGAGAAAATATTACTGGAAAAAGGAAAAAAATAGAATAATAAATTATTGCAGGGGCGAGGAAAGAATACCCCGCCCCAATTCTATTTTCAAGACTTTTCTTCATAAGTTATCACCTCAATAGTTCTCTTTTAGAATCTCATCTATCTTTTTCTTTGCATCTTTTAAGGCTTGCTCTGCAGTTTTTCTTCTATTCCATGCTTCTACAATCTCCCTCATAAGAATTGTTTTTATTTCTTGGCCTTGAGCCACATTAGGTTCTTGAATGGTATGAATCAATTCTTTTACAAAGGTTGCTGTGTAAAGATCATTAAGTTCATCCGGGAATTTATCAAGATCACTTCTTCTTGGTGGAATAGCTCCAATATTCTTTGCCATAAGTTCTCCCATTCTTGTAGCACCATTTGGCATGGTTTGTATAGTCATCCATTTAATAAAATCCCATGCCTGTTTCTTATTCTTTGATGCACTATCTACTCCAATAAACCAAGTGTATCCACAAGTAGCAGGCTTCTTTAAATAAGGAATGGGGGCAACTCCTACTGTTTCTGCATATTTATCTTTAAAACCGATTTTCAAGCTTGTCTCATACCATGGTGCCATAATCATCATTGCAACCTTTCCTGCTGGGAAATTCCAGACACTTGCGGAAGTATCTGTTCCTCCCTTTCTAAATAATTCTAATTCTGCCTCTAATGCTTCTATAGCCTCTTTTCTATCTAAGAGGCATTCTTTGAAATCCTTAGTCAAGAATTCTCCACCATTGCTATAAAGTAAGGCTAAATATGGATGAACTACTGCAGAATCCCATCCAGCTAAGAAGGCAAATCCATAGTAAGCTACAGAACCATCAGGATTTCTTTTTGTAAGCTTTGCTGCCATACTTACTAACTCAGACCAAGTTCTTGGTGGTTTTTTAAATCCTGCACTTGCTAATAATTTTTTATTGTAAACTAAGGCATAGTTATCTACCTCTATAGGTATTCCCCGAATCTTTCCATCTATAGTTGCTCCTTCCACTGCAGGCTTTACAAAGAGAAGACGAACTGCATTTTGAACATCTGCTGATGGTTCATCTAAAATTCCAGATCTTACCAATTCTACACCCCATAAAGAGTAAAGAACATAAATATCACTGGGAAGCCCTGCAGTATGATCTATAATTATTTTCTTTAATAATTCGTCAAAAGCTACAGATCTAATTTCAATTTCTACATCAGGATGAGTTTTCATGTATTCTTCTACGTATTGTTTTAGCCCTTTAAACACTAAATTTCCTTTTTCATCCTTTACTCCTTCTACTTGATAATCTGACCAGTGAACAGTAAATATGAGTTTTGTTTTTCCAAAACTTACAGAGGTAAAGATTAGAAGGAGAATTAAGATGGGAACAAGTAACTTTTTCATGGGAAATCCCTCCTTTTAAAATTTTTATTCTACCTTTAAAACCTTCGTATCATCAGAAGAAATCTCAAGAGAAATTTTAAATTTTTCCCCTATTATCTTTAATTCGTATTCTTTTTTAGTCTTTAAATCAATAATTTTTTTAGGAATAAAAGGGAACAGATCCTTTTTAAATGTTATTTCTATATTTTGAGGAGTATTAGAGTAATTAAATACAAAGAGTACCCCTTCATTTTCTCTCCTACTACATCTTACTTCTAAATCTTTTGATTCACTTTTTACCTCAAAATAGGGAGAAACTTGAGAATCTTTTAGTAATTTAAGAATAAAATCTATATTTTCATCATATCCTGCTTCAATAGAAAATCCTAATAAAGTTCCTATCATTATAGCTTTTCCTTTAAAATATTCATTTTCAATTATCACTGAAACATTTTTATAACTTCCTATAACTTTTCCAGAAGTCACAGTATAAGAAGAGAGATAATTAGTTCCCTTTATTTTCCCAAAATCTTTTACTTCGATATCAAAAGGATCCTTCATTTCTGTAATATAATTTTCAACACAACCAAAAACTTCATCTAAGGAAAATCCAGGAATTTTATCCATTAACCACCCTTTATCATTAGTCCAAGCAATCCTTCCATCAGCAATTAATACTCCTCCAAATTTTACATATTCTTTTAATGAATTGCTGGCTGATTCTGTAAGACTTATAGCAAATGGGGCAAAAATTATTTTATAATTTTTTAACTTTTCAATATTAAGATCAGAAAGGTGAATGAAATCTACAGGTATATTTTCTCTTATAAGAGCCTTATATATTCCAAATATATCCTTCCTTATTGTTTCCGAACTTTGAGCTCTTAGACATGCTAAAAGCTTATATGCTTCAATATCATAGAGAATAGCTACTTGAGCTGGAAGGGGCTTTATATTTAAAAAAGTTTCCATATTCTCTGTTATTATTTTTGAAACATTTCCTGCAGAATATACTCTTTCATTGAAACTCCCATCAGGATTTGCTAATCCAAATCCTGAAACTTCATATCCACAACTCATGGGGAACCATGCATAATAGTTAAGCCCAGTAGCACCTCTTGAGATAGCAAACCATGCCCATTTATCCACATCTTTCTCCATTACAGGTACACCAAAAAGCATTCCAGTAACCCCATGTCCTGTTTGAAGTTCTCCAATCCAAAAAGGTTTTCCCTTACTTTCACAAGAACTCCTTGTCGCATCTAAGGCAACTCCCATCTGATAAGGTTTTAATGGCATCCAAGGACCTGTATGCTTAGGATAAAAGGATGTTCCCCAAACATCTACTTTTTCTGCTAATCTCCAGTCATCTGATGATCCATAACCAACACCGGGAATACTGTAAATAGAGGAAATCGCAGCATGACTTGATACTATATGATCTTTATCTACAGATTTTATTACGCTAACTTTCCATTCTAAATCTTCTGCTATTTTTTCTATATTAAATTGAATCCAATCTAAAAGGTCCGAAAAGGTTGATAAAGAGGTATATCTTGGTATTACTATTTCTTCCCAATCTCTATGTTTTCTATACCATACTTTATTTAATTCTTCTATATCTTTATATTTTCTTTTTAACCACTCAATAAACCTTTTCTTAGAATTCTCACAATAACAAAACCATGGATTATATATGAAATCAATCCAAGACCATTGCACAATATGAGGCTCTGACCAAATATCCCATGCAAAGAAAGAAGGATGAGAAGACACTATTTGAGCAAGTCTTTTTAAATATTCTGTTATATGTTCCCTTACTTCGGGATGATCTGAACAATATCCTGGAGATGCTTGGGAATGAATTTTTAATCCTGCCCTATCTTCAAAAAGAGAATCAGGATATTCTATTTCTACCCAATTTGGTGCAGAATCAGTATATATTTGGACAAGCACTTTCATATTTAACTCATCTGCAATAGATAAAAGAATATCTATCTCTCTAAAATTCCATTTATTGGGCTCTATTTCTGCGGATGCCCAATCATACCAAAACCTCACAGCATTGAATCCTAAGGATTTAATTCCTTCCAATTCTCTTCTTATTTGAGGTATATCTTTATCCTCGATGGGAAGAATCATTGGTGCTCTTGCCCTTTTTGCTCCATACCATACTGATACTGGGAAGAATTTAGTCACTTCTTACCACCCCTTTTTTTATGAAAATTAATATTTCAAAAACCCCCAGTAAGGCTCAGAATCCCACGCATTTTCAAAAGTTAATCTCATAATATCTCTTCCTTCGGAATCCATTATATATTTCTGAATTTCCTTCTCTATAAGAAGCAAATACAATTTTTCTTCCATTGGGAGAATAGCGACTCCAATAATCATGAGCTATATTTTTTGTTAATCTCTTCTGCGATAATCCACTTTTGTCCATCACATATATTTCTCTATTACCATCTCTCTCCGAAGTAAAAGTTATCATATTTCCATCAGGAGAAAAGAAAGGATAAAGATCATTTGAAACATTAAATGTAAGTCTTTTTTCAGTCTTTTCTTCTAAGTTGAATAAATATATTTCTTTATTACCATCTTTTTCGGATACAAAAATTATATTTTTATTATCTGAAGAAAATGAAGGACATATATCATCTTCATTATTATTTGTTATTTTCTCTATTTCATTGTCTTGCAATTTAAAAATATAGATATCATAATCACCATCAATATCTGAAGCAAAAGCTATTTTTTCTCCATCATAGGAAAATATAGGATACAAATTATCGTGATGATTATGAGTGATAGGTACTATATTATTACTTTGAACATATCTTAAATATATTTCATTATTGCCAGACATATCAGATACAAAAACAATCTTAGAACCATCTGGTGAAAGAGTTGCTTGAAACTCATTAAATTTATTTTTGCTTATATTCTCTTGGTTATTACCATTGATATCCATCAAATATATTTGTTTATTCCCATCTCTTTGAGAGGTGAAAATAATTTTTTCTATCTTATTATTTCCAAAACTTACTGAAAGGAAAATTATAATAAGAAAATATATTAAAATTCTACATAATTTCATATTAAATCCACCTCACTCCTTTAGTCCTGTTATTTTCATTCCTTTTACATAATATTTTTGTAAGAATAAGAACAAGAGAGTAGATGGGATAGTACCAATAAATAATCCAGCAAAAATAAGTTGTTGATTTCTTGCAGGATCAAAAGCCATAGATAACATTCTCATACCAACAGGGATTGTCATCAGTTTAGGAAATGAAGTGCTTACTATAAGAGGCCAAAAAAGATAATTCCATTGAGAAATAAAGGTCACAATAGCTACGGTAACAACTGCAGGGAGAGTAAGAGGAAATATGATCTGAAAAAGAATCCTAAGCTCATTTGCTCCATCAATTCTTGCAGAATCAAGAAGTTCGTTTGGAATTGTTAATATGAATTGCCTCATAAGAAAAATACCCCAAGGACTTACAACAAAAGGAATAATTAGAGCCCACAATGTACCTAATAAATTCCCTTCCCCAATTTTAATATTATAAAATAAATAATAATCAGGAACCGCAAAAAGAAAGAATGGCAACATTAATGTTGAAACAATTAATAGAAAAATAGGTGTTCTAAATTTAAATTTATATTTAGCTAATACAAAGCCAGCCATAACACTTGTAATAATTACAAAAATAGTTATAGAACTGCAGACTATTAAACTATTCAAATAATATCTTCCATAAGGAACTTTTTTAAATACTTCAATAAAATTCTCCCATTGAGGATTTTTAGGAATCCAGACAGGAGGTCTTGAAATTACTTCTAAATTTGTTTTTAAAGAGGATAAAAATAACCACAAAAGAGGAAGAATAAAAGTTAATCCAAAAATTGATAGTATTATATGGTATAAACTTTGAATTATATATTCCTTTAATTTTTTAGACATTTTCAAATCCCCCTTTATACATAGAGAGAAGAGAAATACAAGAGAAAATAAAAAGTATTGTGAATAAAACAAAAGCCATAGCAGAAGCTTTTCCCATTTCTAAAAACCTAAAGGCTGTTTGATACATATATAGAACAACTACTTGAGTACTATTTGCTGGTCCACCTGGCGTAGCCAATTTTTGCCCTGTAAGTCCAATCACTAAATCAAAAACTTGCCAAGAATTAATAATACTTGTTATAAGTATAAAAAGAGTAACAGGTTTTAAAAGAGGCAATGTTATTTTGAAAAAGCTGCTCCATGCATTTGCACCATCTATTTTACCAGCCTCATAATATATTTGAGGAATATCTTGCAAACCTGCATAAAATATAAGAGAGTTTAGTCCAATAGAAGACCAGATTCCCACAATAATAACAGCAAGCATAGCATGTTTAGGATTGGCAAGCCATTCTAACTCTGGAAGCTTTAAAAAATTAAGAGCTAAATTGATAGGTCCATAAGTAGGATCAAAAAGATACATCCATATCATTCCAATAGCAATTGGAGGAGATATTGCGGGAATGAATATGACATATCTCCAAAAAGTATTTTTCTTTACCTTAGTAAGTAAAATAGCAATAAATAAGGCTATAGGAATTCCAATAAATATAATTGCTAATGAAAAAGAAAGAGTATTTAAAAAAGCTTTCTGAAAAATCTGATCCTTAAAAGTATTTATATAATTTCTAAGACCCACAAAAGGACTACTCCAGGGGGATGATAACATATTCCATTCTCTAAATGATACAAAAAAAGAAAAAAATATTGGGAAAAAAACAAGAATAATATAAAAAATTATTACAGGTAACAAGAATAAAAAAATCCAAATAATTTCTACCTTCATTAACCTTATATCCCTCCTAAAAGGGGCTACTACTCCTTATTTGAGTAGTAGCCCAAATATTTCTATTGTAAAAGCTTATTTATTTCTTTAACTGCATCTTTTAATGCCTGCTCAGGAGTTTTTATTAATTTCCAGGCAGAAACAATTTCATTCATTAAAATAGTTTTAATTTTAGCCCCATTAGGAATATTAGGTTCGGCAATAGAATTTTTAAGTTCTTCTACAAAAGTTTTTGTAAATTGATCATATAATTGTTCAGGATGATTTTGTTGATCAATAATTCTACTTGGAATAGCACCTACTTTCTCTACAAGATAATCTCCAAGCCTTGTTGTGTTTTTATTCTTTTGTATATCAGATGAAAACCACATAAGGAAATCCCATGCCTCTTTCTTATATTTACTCTTGCTATCAACCATGAAAAACCAAGTATAGAGAAGAGTTGCAGGTTTCTTCATATATGGTATAGGAGCAACCCCTACATTTTTAAAATTATCACCCATTGTAGATTTTAGATTATTCTCAATCCAAGGTGCTATAATCATCATTGCAATATTTCCATTTGGAAAATCAAATACATTGCCAGATAAATCTGTAATTTTCTCTTTAAATAGTTGAACCTCAGCTTCTAAAGCTTCTATGGCTTCTGGTGAGTCTAATAAGCATTTTTTATTATCATTACTTAAGAATTTTCCTCCATTTGAATATACTAATGATAAATATGGATGTACAACAGCAGAATCCCATCCTGCTAAATATACAAAACCGTATTGAGTTATTCTTCCTCTTGCATCATATTTCGTAAGTTTCTTCCCCATATCAATAAGTTCTTTCCATGTTTTAGGTGGAGCATTAAATCCTGCTTCTTTTAAAAGAGCTTTATTATAAACTAAACAGTAGTTATCTATTTCTGTAGGAATTCCACGCACTCTTCCATCAATAGTAGCACCTCTTACCGCAACAGAATGATAATTCTTTCTTACATCATAAATAACATTTAGAGGGGGATCAGAGAGAATTTTATCTCTCACTAATTGAACTCCCCATAGTGAATATATGTGATATATATCTGCTGGATTTCCTGCTAAATGATCTGTTAGAAGTTTAGTTAAATATTCTTCAAATGGGACTACTTCCTTTTCAAATTTAATTTCTGGATGAAGTTTAGAATATTCATTAAGATATGCATCAAATCCTTCTCTATCAAAGTCTGAATGTATTGCTATCCTTAAAACTATGGATTTTTGAGCTAAGGAAATACAGAGAAGAATACCTAAAAATATTAGGAAAAATACCTTAAATTTGCTCATTTTGTTACCCCCCTTTTTAACATAAAAATTCTTGTAATAACATTATATCAATCTATCTTAAAAAAATCAATAATAAATTTTTACTTAAAAAGTTTCAAATAAAATTCCCAATATTTCTTAAAAACATTATTATTATGTTCTGGATCATCACAAATATTTGGTGACATAAATACTGGAGGAAGTTTTCCTATCTTACTTAAAATTTTTCCAGTTTCTGCAACAAGAGCCATAGTTATTGCAACAGTTAATACTGTTGAACCTGCAGATATCTTTTCTTTTCTTCCTTCAATTTCAATTAATGCATCTTCTGGAGGAACCCCATTATCTATAGTAATATCAGCAATATCTGAAAGTTTTTTCCCTGAAGAATGAATTGCCTTTGCCCTTTTTTGATTTTCAAGAGAAGTAATAGCAATAACTTTTGCTCCTTTCTTTTTAGATTCTATGGCCATTTCAACTGGTGCAGGATTTAATCCTCCATGAGAATATATAATTACAACATCCTTTTCTGTAATAGGATATTGCTCTATTACATTTTTTATATATCCTTCTGTTCTCTCAAGCCATAAAAGTTCTTTTACTCCCCCAGGACCTAAAATGTTAAACCACATTAATCTAGAATCAAGTATTGGTTGAAATCCAACAAAAGTTCCATATCTTGGAAATACATCTTGAGCAGGTAAAACAGAATGACCAGAACCAAAAGTATAAACCGCTCTTCCATGAGAGATGGCATCTGCCATCATTTCACTTGCTTTTCTAATATTTTCCCTTTGAGTTTCTTTAACTTTTTCCAATATCTTAATAATTCTGTCAAAATATAAATCTGCACTCATAATTACCTCCTAAAATTGATATATTGATATGTTAATTTTAAATAATAATAACTTAAAAGTCAATATGAAAATTTTGTAATATCCAAATAGGTATGAACATAGGTACCAGTATAAAGAGATAAGTAAAGATTAACTCCTGTCCTCACCCTACTTATAATATCCAAGGATGGGGGTAGGGACAGAATAATACATCTAAAACTAGTAAAATTTTAGGCATATCAAGAAAAGCTAAAACTCCTCATAATCTTGAAGATTTAATCGTCAATGAGGGAAAAAAGAACCAGCTAATATCTTAGTATACTCTCTTCAAAATAAATGGCCTTTATTTTTTTCCTTTAAAAACTTAGCTTTTTGAGATTTTTCTTTATCTCTTCATTTATTTCTATATCAGCCATTTGATAAGCTTTTATTAATGCTCCAACTATACTAGGAAAATCAGGCTCTTTTAAAATATATTTTGGGGAATCTAAATTTTTCATAAAACTTTCTTTAACAAAGGAAATATTAAATACTCCTCCCATACCAGAAACAAAAACTTTATCTTTGAAATTTAGCTTTTTATAAACACAATCACAAAGTCTTGAAAGCTCTAATCCTGCATTAAAAAGAATTTCTCTTGCATACTCATCTCCTTCCTCTGCAGCTTCTCTTATACTTCTTGTCATCTGGGCAATTTCTGATCTTTCTATTTTTCCTGAATAATATTTTCTCACGATTTCTTCTATAGAGGAAAAATTAAAATCCTTTAAAATCTTCTCTCTTATAAGGGTATATGGATGACATCCATCCTCAAATTTAAGAGCAATTTTCAACCCTTGTAAAGCTATTTGAAACCCTCCCCCTTCATCTCCAAAAAGATACCCAAAGCCTCCACATCTTGCATATTTTTCACCATCATATCCTAAAGATACTGATCCTGTTCCTCCAATAACTATAATGCCAGGACCTCCAGAAAAGGCTCCCGCTAAGGCAATAGCAGGATCGCTATCTATAAATATTTTTTTTGCTTTAATCACTTTTTGTGCTATTTTCTCAAAAACTCTTGCTTCTTCAGAATTTGAATATGGAACTCCTGTAAGTCCCAAAAAAGCTACCTCAATTTCAAAATTTTCTCCAAGAAAGGAAGTAGAAGACTCTACAGCTTCTTTAAAAGCTTTCTCTGCAATTTTAGGCCCCTCTGGAGAAAGAATATGAATTAGTGCTCTTCCTTTTCCCAAGGAAAGAATATTCCCCTTTTCATCTCCTATAACACATAATGTTTTTGTCTGTCCACCATCAATTCCTAAAAAGAGCATAATTTACCCTTTTTAATATAGCTTCTCCAGGACTGCTTTTGCAGTTTTTTCGGTATATTCTCCAGCCTTTTTAGCAATCCTCATAGCTACCCCTGTAAAAAGTAAATCCAAAACGTGAAGTTGAGCTATTTTAGATCTAATAGCTCCACTAGTCAATGGAGCCTCAGGGGAAGAAGTAAGTAAGACTAAATCTGTAACTTCTGTTATGGGGGAACGGGAAAAATTTGTTATACAAATAGTTTTTGCTCCAGAATTTTTAGCTATTCTTAAAGAATCAACAGTATCTTTTGTAGCTCCCGAATGAGATATTCCTACTGCTACATCTTCTGATGTGAGACAGGCAGCAGACATAGCTTGTAGGTGAGGATCAGTAAAGGCATCACATAAAATTCCAATTCTTAAGAATTTATATTTTGCATCCAACGCAGTAACACCAGAAGCTCCTACTCCATAAAATTCTACCTTTCTAGCATTAACAATCAAATCTATAGCCTTAGACAAATTTTCTAAATCTACGATCTCTGTAGTATCGTTAATTGCTTTTATATTCCTTGATCTAATTTTTTGAATAATAGTAATAAGATCATCCTCAGGCCTTACATCTTCCAAAATTTCTATTTCAGGACTTACCAAACTTCTTGCTAAAGCAAGTTTTAACTCCTGATAACCACTATAACCTAATTTCTGAGCAAGCCTTATTATAGTAGCATCTCCTGTTTTACAAATATCTGATAACTCTGTTATAGATAAATAAATTACTTTTGAGGTATTTTCAATAATATATTTAGCTATTTCTTTCTCCTTTTTAGAGAGAGAGGGATATATACTCTTTAATAAATTTAGAGCTGAGACCTCATTCTTCATCTTTATATATTTCCTCAATATTTTTACTTGCTATTACAAATCTTTTTGTAATAATATGGGGACGAGTAATAGCTGTACCAATGACCACAGCATAAGCTCCACAATGAAAAGCATATTTTACATCTTCCGGAGTCCATATTCCTCCTTCTAATATTACTGGTATATCCACTTTTTTAACTAATTCCTCCACTAATTTAAAATCAGGAAGTTTTCTTCCTTTTGTGTATGAAGTATAACCTGAAAGAGTCGTGCTTAGCAAGTCTGCAGAAGCTTCCCAGGCTAAAATTCCTTCCTCATAATCCGATATATCTGCCATAATTATAGCTTCAGGGAAACTTTTTTTCAAAAATTTAATATATTCTGCACCATTTTCTGCCTCTATGTGTTTTCTCTTTGTTGCATCTATAGCAATTATATCTGCTCCTGCTTTTAAAACCTCTTCAAAATGTCTTGAGGTAGGAGTTATATATACTTCAGAATCTAAATTTCTGTCTTTATAGATTCCAATTATAGGAAGGGAAACTTCTTTTTTAACTCTTCTTATATCATCAGGACCATTTAACCTCAAACCACTTGCTCCTCCAATAAACGCCGCTTTGGCAAATGCTAAAATACAATCGTTTCCATATGTGGGATCCCCAGGTTCTGCTTGACAAGATACTATAATACCATTTTTAAGTTTTAATAAAAGTTCTTCTTTTTTCATATTTTTTCCCTCATTTTTTAATTTAGATTTTAATTTTAAGTAATATCTATATTTGACTTTTTCATGATATTTTTATAATATTCATAGTAATTATTGTAAAGGATCCTAGTTTTTTCTCCACCAAGACTATATTTAAAGTTAGGAGAATTCATTATACCAATATATTGATATCCATATATTTGCTCTACATCATCATACATTCTAATTTCTTTTATAAGTTCCTCAGGATCTTTGGGAATTAAACCATCGTCTAAAGGCCAAGCAAACATTTCCATATCTACCCAAAAGTGAGTATTAGTCTCATTACATAATTGATTAATTTCTTTAATATTAAGATGTTCAGGGTCCCTAGCGAAACCAAAGGGTATTAATATATCTACATTATTCAAAATTTCCTTCCATTCTTTTAAAAATTCATGAAACCTAATATTATTAGGTGCAAGTGCTATAGGCTTTGTAGGAGTTAATCTTTGAACAAATTCCTTATATTCGTAAAAAAATCTAATGATATCTTTGTATGATTCAGGAGAAAGATATGGATATTCATAATATAAAGACCCAAACATTTCTTCAGATACATACCATCCATATAAAGAAGAATGGTGTCCATATAAATTCCATAACTCTTCTGTTATAATTTTATGCCATTTTAAGGATTCCTGAGAAAAATCAAACCAAGCAAAAAGGCCAACCCCAACAAATACTTTTACCCCTAATTTATCAGCCGAAGAAAGTATCGCCTCTATAGGGTCTTCTGCTTTTATAGGAAATCTTTTAGGATAAATTTTAGAGGGATAAAAAGATAAACCTTTGTAATTTTCGACGGTCATACTGTGTCTACCAGCATATTCATTGCAATAAAAAACATTTTGTATAATGATGTTTTTAATCCCAACATTATTCATATCATATACAATTTGTTTCCAATCTTCATCATCTAATCTTTTTAAGTCTTCATTAAACCATCTTCCCTCTTCTTCACTCCAATGGTATATATCTATCCAACAACCGTCAATTAAGGTAGTAGATTTAACATCTGAATTTATTACTTCATATTCATAATTTTTTGAAAAGAAAATTTCATTGGGATTTTTAAAAAAATCAAAGTATATAATGAATTTTCCATATTGATTGTTAAAGTTTAAATAAAACCTATTAAATCCCTTATTCACATCAACAACAAGCTCAGATATTCTCTCTTTATCTTTTAAGATTTTAACAAATAGTTTAAGATTATCATCAGAATATACTCTAACTTCTGGATTTGTATTTTTTGAAACTCTACAACTTGGTATTATGGATATGTCAATCATAATTTTTCCCTCCTTTTATCCTTTAATAGCACCAGTTAAACTTCTTACAATATATTTTTGCATAGATAGATAAATCATAATTATAGGTAAAGTTGTAATAGTAGTAGCTGCCATTAATAATTCGTATCTCGTAAAGTATTGACCTTGAAAAATAAATAAACCCTGTTGAACTGGCATTTTATTAGGATCTGTAAAGTTTACCGCTGCTAATATATATTCATTCCATGCAGATAAAGCATTAAAAATTACAATTGTGGAGATGGCAGGTAAAGCAAGGGGAAACATTATTCTATAATAGACCTGAAATTTACCACATCCGTCAATTACAGCTGATTCCTCTAATTCCTTTGGAATTTGCTCGAAAAATTCTTTAAGTATAAAAATACTTACTGATAGTCCTGAATTTATCATAGGCAAAATATATCCTATTCTTGTATTCTGAATTCCTAATTTAACTAATAATACATATAAAGGGACAAAAGCTCCTGGTATTGGTATTAACATCATCATTAAAAAAGCATAATAGATAATATTCTTAAAGGGAAAATTTAGTCTTGCAAAAGCATATGCTGCAAGAGTAGAAACTACAACTATTCCTAAAACAATAGAAATGGTATATATAACACTATTTGTAAAATATATAGAAAAGTTACCTTCCGTCCACGCTTTTATGTAATTTTCAAAATTTAAACTCTGAGGAATTAAACTTTTGTTTGTATATACTTCTGAAGTACTTTTCAAAGAAGTAGAGATCATCCATAATAATGGGAAAAGACAAGTAATGGCATAAGAAATTAAAAATAAATGTATAAGAATTCTACTAAATTTTATTTTTTTAGTCATAAAATGTATGTCCCTCTTCATCTTTAATCCACCTTTCTAAGTTTTATTTGAACTAATGATATAATAAAAAGCATAATACCTAAGAGCACTGACAATGCAGTAGCATAACCAAATTTGTAGCTTGAAAAAGCTTCTTTATAAATCCTGAGAGCTGGAACTTCTGTTTCAAATCCTGGACCTCCATTTGTGAGTGGAATAACAATAGTCAAAAGTTGCATAGCTCCTAAAATAGTAAGAATTGATACTATCATTAATGTCCTTGACATTAAAGGAATAGTAATATAAAAAAATTGTTGCCAAAAAGTTGCCCCATCAACTCTTGATGCTTCAAATAGATCCTCAGGTATACTTTGTAAACCAGCTAAAAAAAGAATAAAAGAACCTCCCACACCTTGCCACATAGAAGCAATAGATACTGAAATTAAAGCAGTATTTACATCACTTAACCAAGCTCTTTTAAAATGGGATAAATTGAGAATATCTAAGAGTCCATTTAAAATTCCAAAATTTGGATCATAAATCCATTTCCAAATATATCCAACAACTATCCCAGATAATATTGGCGGAATATAGAAAATTACCCTATAGAATTTAGCTCCTTTAATGCCTGAATTTACAAGAATTGCCAATAAAAATGCTATAGAGTTCATAAATATCAAAGCCAAAAAAGATAAAATAAATCCATTTTTAATAGATTTTAACCAAACAGGATCTTTAAATGCATCTATATAGTTTTTAAAGCCAACAAATATCATATTTTTAGTAATACCATCCCACTGATAGAAACTCATTTGTAAGGTTTTGAATAATGGATAAATACTAAAAGTAATGAAAAAAGCTAATGCAGGAATCACAAATATAAAATTCTCTATTTTATCTATAAATTTCCTCATATAGTAACACCTCATAATTATAAAATTATCTTTGATTAAAAGGGGAGAGAGCCTTATTTCTCTCTCCCCACTCTTTCTATTTCCTATTTATTAGCTTCATCCATTTCCTTGACAACATCTTCTGGCGTTTTTTGTCCTAAAATTATTAACTGCATTCCTTTTATAAGAATTTCTTCTGTCCTTGGATTTTTATATGGGGCTAAATAGGAGTATACTCTATCCATTCCTTTAACGAATTCTGCTATTTGTGGGCCTAAGGTTCTTGGATCAATAGTATTTTTATTTGCAGGTAAATTAAAGCTTTCCTTAGCATATTTAGCCTGTTGAGGTACATCTGTTAGCCATTTTATGAATTCAATAGTTTCTTTTATATATTTAGAATCTTTATTAACAACAAAATATGCTCCAATTCCTCCTGGAATAAGAGCTTGATATGATGCTCTTTCGTCCTTTGGAGGGAAGAATACGAAGTAATTTTTGAAATTAGGGTTCATCATCTTAAATACACCTATAGCCCACGAACCATCAAAAATCATTGCAATTTGACCATTTGCAAACATTTGTTCAGCGGTTGGCAAGTCCATAGTTGCAGTTCCAGGAGCAAACATTCCAGCATCTCTCATTTCAACTAATAAGTTCAAAACTTTCACATATCCAGCATCTTTGAATGTAATCTTACCCATTCTTGCTGCATTTAGCTTTTCTTCGCCTAAATATGCAAATTCATAAGGTTGAATCATTGTTAAGCCAGCCCAAGTTCCAAATCCTGTAGCAAATGGTAATATTCCAGCTGCCTTCAATTTCTTACCATATTCTATAAACTCATTCCATGTTTTTGGTGGTTTATTAGGATCAAGTCCTGCCTTCTTGAATAAATCTTTGTTGTATAAAAATTGCATGTTATTTACATCTAAAGGTATTCCATAAGTACCTGGTTCTACATTGAAGCCATCATCCTTTGTAAAAGTCACTTGAGCAACTATATTTTCAGGAAATCTTGAAACCCAATCTTTAATATATGGTGTTAAATTTAAAATATTGCCTGCTTGAGCAAGTCTTGACAAATCACCCTTTAAACCTACTCCTGTCCAAGCATCAGGCAGAGTTCTTGCCTGTGCAGCAGCTCTAATCTTTGCTCCCATCTGATCTCCACTATACAATTGAAACTCAACTCTTACTCCTGTTTTAAGATAATACTGAGCAGCTAAAGTTTTTAAGAGTTTGTCTCTATCATTTAAATAGTGCCAAATTGTAATTTTTACTGTTTCTTTTCCATAACTAACAGATAACACTAAAACAATTGTCAATACTAAAACTATTCCTAAAATTTTTCCTAAAAGCCTCCTCATTTTTATACCTCCCTTAAAGATTTTTTAATAATTGAGATAAGTTATTATTTTTCATAGGGCTAATAAAACTTTTAAACATATATCACCCCCCTTTAATAATATTTATGCTATTTCTATCCTTTAGCAAATAAAAGGGATCTTTTGTAAGTAAATCTATTAGTATCTCAAACATCAACTCTGCTTTTATTAACCTTATAGTAGAATTTCCTATCTTAAAAATTTTCATTATACCTTTTTCTAAAAATAATCCGTCAACCTTGTTGAAATCAGTTGGAGGTTTGTTCCAATTATGAAGCCTATTCCTTACCAGTATTTTTTCCCCATTGTATCCAGTTATGTAAACTTCTGTTACCCTATCCTGTAAATGGTATGGGACAGCTACAATCTCTTCACATGAATGTATTGATGTATTACTGTTTTGATCAACTCCTATTAGCATTATATATCCACGAATCATAGCATTTTTATAATAAGGACTATTTCTGTCACAAGGACTTTCAGACCTTTCATGTCCTTCTATAATCCAATCTCTCTTTTTACCTATGGCTGCTACAGAATGGGTGGGATGGAGGGACCTTTTTGCCTCTTTCCTCCTCCTAAAAGTCTCTGGGATTATTCCTGTCCAACATGGCGTCTCTCTTACATCAAAAACAGGAGGATTCTCTGGTGAATCTGTACTTTTTCCTGTAATTGTAGGTACCATTATTGTCCCTTCCTCCCCAACACTCTCTATTAAACCCTCTATCACTGTCTCTGCCCCTCCATCCACATATCCAAAACTCCTTAATGAACTGTGAACTAATATTACATCTCCATCCTTTATTCCATGCTCTTTCAAATTACTTACTATATCCCATTTCCTTACAATAATTCCCATCTGAAACCCATCCTTATTTCAGATTATCCCTCACATACTTTGCAGCTCTTATTGTCCATCCTGCTTCTGCTATATACCACGTCCATGGATGATTATTTGTAATATACCTAGTGTTTACCTCATTCAAATATGTATCAACCCTTGCTTTATCCCCCATTAGTGCTGCTACATATGCTAAGAATGCCCAGGGAAATGCATCCCCTGTATTAAGATTAGTCCACCCCGGTATGCTCTCATTAAATTTGTTATATAAATATTTAGCTCTATCACTAGTAGGATTTAATAAACCAAATCCTATTGGGAACAACTGCGAGGTTGCATCAGGATAAAATACATTCCAATTTGCATCTTGACTACCATAATATGGATAATAACTGTTAGCATTACTATTCCATAACTTGCTCTCTATAGCATTTGCTACTGCCTCTTTCATCGCTCTGTAGTAATCTGCTTTAGTGTTATCCCCAAAAACATTCCTCTCTATAAATTCAATAGCACTTAAACCATCATAAACCTCTACGTTATCCATAAGAAACTTTATCTGATAATCCGGCTTTGCAAATGTCAAACCATCTGTATCTTGGACTCTACCTATAACATCTGCTATCATCTCTATTTTATCTCTGTTATTTAGCAACAAAGAACTGTCATTAGAAACTTCGTAGTATTTCTTTAAAAGAGACAAAAATGTGGCTGCATATGAATCTACTGAGTCATAATAATTCTTGGGATTTTCAGCTCCACCCTCCACATATTCATAATCATAGATGGTACCTGAAAGCCCATTATAGTCAGGATTATTAAGATGATCTAAATACCAGTTTATCCATTTCTTGGCTGTATTTATAGATTCTATACTTGATTCTTCCAGAAGACCTATTACTGCTAAATTGTTAAAATAAGGATGTACATTATAAACAGCTTTTCCATCTTCTGTATATCTTGCTGGCCCATTTGCCATCTTTATGGCCCCACTTTCTACTTGTAAGTTTATAATGTAATTTTTCTCTGCTTGGATAATGGTAGAGTAAAAGTCACTTGAACTATTTGAGGAGTTACCTGGTTTTGGCGTACAACCACTCACCAAAAAAATTAAAAAAACAACACAGAAGGATAAAAGTTTTGAACCTTTAAGCAATTTTAAGACACCTCCCTTTCTTCTTAAATAAGTTTTTTAGCTTAATATAATTTTAATAAAATTATCTCCATTTGTCAATATTATTTTGAAAATTTTCTCCAAAAACAAGAGTAATAGGAGAAAGTTATGTAACCACCTCGAAATTGAAAATTTTCAATAAATTTGGAAACTTGAAAATAAGTTGATATTATCTTTACAGCTCTTCTTTTTATGAAATAAAGAGGGAAGAATAAAGAAATCACTCCATATCTCAAATCTTTATTGCAGATTCATAAGAATAGATAAAAAAGCAGTGGTAAGGAAAAACATAAAGAAGAAGATAGTGATGGGGGTTAAGACAGGAAAAGCCTATGAGAGTGAAGTAAAGATAGCAAAAGAGATTATAAAGGGAGGTATAGAGCTAAATGGTGAATATTTTATAGGGGGCAAAGCATAAAAAGATATTCAGAGGATAGAAAGGTCTATAAAGAAAGGAATAGAATAGAGAGTGTATTTGGGAATGTGAAAAGAGGAGGAAGAGATTAGTGTTTTCTTTTCTTATATAGGAATTTTTAGAACATTCTCTAATAACATTGACCAAATATATTTTTTTGTTTATAATTATCATATCAATATGACAATTATAAGAGGTGAAAAATGAAAAAGGACTTACCTCTTCCTTTATATTATAAGTTAAAAGAAAGTATAAGAGAAAAGATACTAAAAGGGGATTATCTGCCTGGAAGCAAAATCCCATCAGAGCAAGAATTAATGCAAGAATATCAGGTTTCAAGAATGACTGTTATAAGAGCTATTAATGATTTAGTTCAGGAAGGACTATTATATAGAAAGCAAGGGAAAGGAACTTTTGTAAGTATCCCTCAGGTTCAACAAAGATTAGGGAGACTCACCAATTTTACCCAGGATATGTTAGCAAGAAATCTTAAACCAGATAGTATTATCCTAAATTTAGAATTAATTTCTCCATCTTTTTTAATTCAAGAAAAATTAAAAATAGATGAAAAAGTAAAAATATGGAAACTTGAGAGACTAAGACTTGCTGATGATAACCCTATGGGGATTCAAGTAGCTTACCTTCCTTCAGATCTTTTTCCAGTTATTGATAAAGAAGAATTAGGAAGAGGCTCTTTATATGAATATTTAAAAAAAGTTTATGGTATTACTTTTAAAAGAGCTGAGGAAACTTATTGGGTAAGGATGCCTAATAACTACGAAATGGAAAAATTAAAAATAGGGAAAAATATTCCTGTTTTTTATGTCCAAAGATTAACCTTTTTAGCAAATGAAAGACCTGGAGAATTTGTAGAATCTGTTTTAAGAGGAGATAGATATCAATTATATGTAGAATTAACTACTTAAGGAGAGAGAAAAATGAGGTTTATAAAAGATATTTCTCCCGATGAAAAGAGATTAGTTTTAGGGATGATGTCTGGAACATCCTGTGATGGAGTTTCCTGTGCATTAATAGAGATTCAAGGATTAAGAGAGGAGAAAAAAATTAAATTTATCGGTTATTATCAATATCCTTATCCAAAGGAGATTAAAGAGAAAATTTTTCAGGTTTATCCTCCTAATTTTTTTAAAGCAAAGGATTTAGTTAGACTTCATCATGCTATTGGAGAGATTTTTTCTGAAGCTGCTTTAGAGCTATTGACTAAACTAAATATTAAAAAAGAAGATCTTTTTGCTATCTCTGCCCAAGGACCTATTTTATACCACGATCCTCCTTCAGAGGAAAATAACTATCAGGGAGCTCATATGGAAATAGGAGAGTCTGCAGTTATTGCAGATAGATTGGAAACTATCACCGTTATGGACTTGAGAGCACAAGACATTGCAGCAGGAGGACATGGAGCTCCTTTAAGTGTATATGTAGATTATCTTCTTTTTAAGGATAAGAATATAAATAGAGCAGTCCAAAATATTGGTGGAATTGCTAATGTAACCTTTTTACCAAAAGATATTTCTTGGGATTCTTTAAAATCTTTTGATTGTGGTCCTGGAAACATATTAATTGATTATGCAGTAAGATATTTTACTAAAGGAGAATTAGAATATGATCCGGATGGAAGTATAGCAAAGAAAGGAAAAGTTGACGAGGAAATTCTTTCTATTCTCATGGATCATCCATATATAAAAAAGGAACCTCCTAAAACTACAGGAAGAGAACTTTTTGGAGAAGAATTTTTCAAAGAAGTATTAAGAATGGGAGAAAAAAAGAAACTTTCCATGGAAGATATTGTTGCTACCCTGACTGCTTTTACTGTGTCTGCTATTGTATATAATTATGAAAAATTCTATCCAAAGGGTTATGAACTTCAAGAAGTGATACTTGGTGGTGGAGGAACTCATAACAAAACTATGGTAGAATGGCTTAGAGAAAGGCTTTATCCTATTAGTGTTAAAACTCACGAAGATTTTGGAATTCCTAATGATGCAAGAGAGGCAGTAACTTGGGCGATATTAGCAGATGAAATGTTATTTGGAGTTCCCAATAACGTTCCCTCTGCCTCAGGAGCAAAATATCCTGTTTTAGGGGGTAAGATATCTCTCCCACCTAAGAAGAGATGAAAATATTAGTTATTGGTGCTCATATTATGGATGCTGAACTTATGGCAGGAGGGCTTGCTGCTAAATACTCTCCTTTTGGACATGAAATAAAATTTATCTCTCTCACAGGGAATAAAAAGGATCCTTTATATGAAGATATGAAAAAAGCAGAAAAGATTTTAGGTGTATCTTCAGAGTGTCTACAGATTAAAAAAGAAGATCTTTTAAAAGATTCTGTTATAAATAATATTACTGTTCTTCTTCTTAAAGAGAAACCAGATTTTTTAATTACCCATTGGAGTGGGAGTTGGCATCCTACCCATAGAAAAGCTCATTTTCTGATTTTAGAATCTATTCAAAGAATATTAAAAATCTCAGGTTTTTCTTTATCACTTGAGAATGTTCTCTTTGGAGAAAATTTTGAAGATTTAAAGGATTTTTCTCCAGATTTATTTATCCCTTTAGAGGAAGAAGAAGTCAATAAATGGTGGTCTGCATTAGATGAATTTAGAATATTTAGAGAGGAAAGAAGCTTGGATTTAGAAGGAAATCTTTCATATTTCCCATATAAGGGATTTTACAAATCTATGGCAAGAGTTCATGGTTTGGAGATAGGAGTAGACTATGCTATAGTTTTTAAGAAGTGGCATATTTCGAGACTGTTATAATATAAGGGGGTGAGGAGAAATATTTTTTCCTAAAATAACTAAAAGGGAGGTAAACAAGATGAGAAAGTCCTTTGTAATTTTTCTTTTAATTATACTAATTGTGTTATCTTTCTCCTCTGGACAAATAAAGAGGGGTGGGACTTTAACTATTGGTGTGGATCAAGAAGTAGTTGGTTTAGATCCCAATATAGTAACAGCCTTTTCTTCTTTTAGAAGGATAGATCTACTCTATAATAAACTTGTAAAATATGATGATAGATTAAATATTGTACCCGATCTTGCGGTATCTTGGGAGATTCCTGACAACTTGACCTATGTCTTTCATCTTAGGAAAGGTGTTAAATTCCACAATGGTAGAGAGCTTACAGCAGAGGATGTAAAATATACCTTAGAAAGAATTCTTGATCCTAAAACAGGGTCTCCAGGCCGTTCTTATATTGAACCTATATCCAGTATTGAAGTGCTTGATAAATATACTGTTAAAATTAAACTATCTACCCCTTTGGCTTCTATTTTAAGCGGACTTGCTTCTAACAATTGTGCTATTGTTCCCAAGGAGGAAGTGGAAAAATATGGAAATCTTCAAAGAAATGTTGTAGGCACAGGACCATTCAAATTAGCAGAATGGGTCCCTGATAATTATATGAGATTAGTAAGAAATCCTGATTATTTTGAAAAGGGACTTCCATATCTTGATGAAATAATATTTAGGGTCATTCCAGAACAAACTTCTCTTCTTGCAGGATTAAAAGCAGGTGCTCTTGATATGGCCACAATTAATGATGGCAGTGTTATTTTGCAGGCTAAAAAGGATCCAAACCTTGTAATAATGCAAAAACCAGGAATAAATGTAAGAACTTTTGGATTTAATACAACAAGGAAGCCCTTTAACGATATAAAAGTAAGACAAGCAATTGCTCTTGCTATAGACAGAGAGGAAATAGTTGCTACTGCTGAATTTGGTATGGCAATGCCCTCAGGTCCTATCCCTGCTTCTGTTAAAAAATGGGCTAAAAATGTGAAGCTTTTGCCTTTCTCGAGACCTAATATTAAAAAAGCTAAAGAATTACTAACTCAAGCAGGATATCCTGATGGTTTCTCTTTTAAAATAGTCTGCTCACCAACTTATGAAGGAGGAATTGCAGTAGCTCAAGTTATACAAAATCAATTGAAGAAAATAGGACTTAAGCCAGAATTAGAAGTTCTTGAATGGGGAATATACATTGATAGATGGAAGAAAAGAGATTTTGATTCTATGGTAGAGCTTAGAGGTGGAGACCCAGATCCTGATAGATTTTTATATCGAATATTGCATAGTAAAGGAGCAGTTAATAATTTCTTGTTCAAAGATGAGGAGGTAGATAAACTATTAGAGGAAGGAAGAAGGCTAACAAAATATGAAGAAAGAAAACCTATATATGATAAACTACAAGTTCTTATATCAGAAAAGGCACCAGTAATATTTCTTTATGTTCCTTATGAAACTCAGATATTGAAGCCTTATGTAAAAGGGTTTAAACAGGTAGGAAATGGAGCTCTATACTATCTTACAAGTACATGGATAGAGAAGTAATATAAAATTTATTTGGGGGATTTCAGCTGAAATCCCCCTACTTTTTGGAGGAAGGATAAATGGGAAAGTACATTTTAAAAAGGTTGCTATCAATTATTCCTGTTTTATTTGGAGTATCCATTTTAGTTTTCTTTTTGGTAAGATTAATTCCAGGAAGTGCTTTAGAATTATTTTTAGGAACACAAGTAGAAGCAACTCCTGAGCAAATGGAAGAACTTAGAAGAATTTTTGGGGAAGATAAACCAATTCCTATCCTTTACTTAGAATGGTTATCAAGAATTCTTAGAGGAGATTTTGGATATTCTTTAAGAACCAGTAGACCAGTATTACCTGATATTTTAAGTAGACTTCCTCTTAGTTTAGAATTGACAATTTTTTCCTTATTTCTTTCAGTAATTATTGGAATTCCCTTAGGAATACTGTCTTCTTTAAAACAGAATCCTATTATTGATATTTTAATTAGAATTATTGGGCTTTTAGGACTTTCATTGCCTCAATTTTGGCTTGCTACTCTTTTTGTTATTTTATTTTCTTCCTTGGAAGGCTTAATTCCAATGGGGAATTTTATTTCCTTCTCTAAAAATCCACTTCTTAATATAAAAATGTTATTCTTACCATCCTTAGCTATAGGACTTGGATTAGGAGCAGTAGTAATGCGATTTACACGAAACAATATTTTAGAAGTTCTCCAGATGGATTATATAAAAACAGCAAAGGCAAAAGGTCTTTCTCAAAAAGCTGTATTATTTAAGCATGCCTTAAGAAATGCATTACTTCCAATAATTACTATTTTAGGATTTAATGCAGGCTATCTTTTAGGAGGAGCAATTGTTATAGAAGAAGTATTTGCATTGCCAGGTATGGGAAGGTTAGCCCTCTATGCTATTTTTCAAAGAGATTATCCCCTTCTTCAGGGAATAGTCTTAATTATATCTTTTCTCTTTGTTCTTATAAATTTATTAACTGATATTCTCTATGCTTTTATAGATCCAAGAATTAGATATGAGTGAGGGTGAAAAATGAAATTTTTTATAAGACTTAGAAAAAACTATATAGCTCTTGCAGGTTTAACAATTATTATTTTTTATTTACTTATGGCAATAGTAGGAATTTTCTGGACCCCTTATGATCCTACTGAGATGAATTATGAAGAGGTTTTACAGCCTCCTTCTCTTAAACATATCTTAGGAACTGATGAATTTGGGAGAGATATACTTTCAAGAATCATATGGGGAAGCAGAATCTCTATCCTAATAAGTTTTACTGCAACTCTTATTGCTTCCCTTTTAGGAATAACAATAGGTACAGTTTCAGGTTTTTGGGGTGGAAAATTGGATAATTTCTTAATGAGGGTTGTAGATGTACTTTTTTCCTTTCCTCCTTTACTTCTTGCAATATTTATTATGGGAATATTAGGAGAAAAAACTTATAATGTAATAATTGCTATTGGGATAGTTTATACTCCACAATTTGCAAGATTAGTTCGAGCAGGAGTTTTAAGTATCAAAAATTTAGACTTTATTCAATCTGCCATTGCTATAGGTGGAGGAAAGTTACATATTTTATCTAAGCATATTTTCCCTAACATTCTTATTCCTATAATTGTTCAAATATCTCTATGTTTATCCTTAGGGATTTTATTAGAATCTGCTCTAAGCTTTTTGGGCTTAGGTGTTCAACCTCCTTATCCTTCTTGGGGAAATATGTTAAGTAGTGCCAGAAGATTTATGATTATTGCCCCTTGGACTGCAATATTCCCTGGTTTAGCTATAGTTTTATTAGTTTTAGGTTTTAATCTTTTGGGAGATGGCTTGAGGGACCTTCTTGATCCAAGGTTGAGGAATATAAGGGGCTAATTTGTTTTTCCAGTTCTTGTATTCTTTATTGCTCATTTTATTACACTGAGCACATTATACAACATTTCATCTAAGTTAGCCCTAAAATTATACCTGAATTCAAGCTCCTTCAAATAATACACAAAATACTCTCTGCTTACCCCGTGAAATTTAAGAAGCCTTTCCTTGGCATAACTCTAAAACCCTTCTATCCCATTAATATAGACCTCCCCGTTCGAAAACTTGATACTCTTGTCTATCCTTTCATGCTTAAATCCATATATTACCAAACCATTATAAGCCTTGAACTTATCCGTGTATATAATGTTCCTCCTCTTAACCTTCTTTATCGCTTCCCTCAGCAATGTCTCCGCCGTCACATCCTTTACTATCTCTACCTTTACCTTACCTTCCCTCTCAAGTATCCCAAACACTGGTATCTTACCCTTCCTTCTACCTCCAAAATAGCTCTTGTCCATCTCTACTTCTCTACTTAAAAATTCGTCATCCCTTGAAACAAACTTAAATATGCACTGCCTAATCCTGTTGTAAGTCTTATGGGTAGTATTGTAAGCTAAATCAAGTTCTTTATAAGTCTTATTAACAGGTACTTCCAAGATAAAGAGTTTAACAGCCAGAATAAATTTAGTGAAAGGGACTTTTAAGCCTTCGAGTATACTATCTTTTTTTATGCTCCATTCCTTCCTACATCCGTAGCAATTAAAGAAGCTTATTCTTACTCTTCCTATCTTTTGGTGTCTACAAAAGGGACAGCGGTTAAAGGTTTTTAAAATGCCCTTTGCTCTTAAAAACTTTTCTGCTTCATCTTCGGAAGAGGTAACTTTTAGGAGTTCTACTAAATTCATCTTCACACCCTTCATGCTTTATTATAGCATGGTGGAATATATGGTGGAATATATTGAGTAATCACCTAAATTTTTTCTAAATTATAAGAAACCCTCCATGATATGCTGTCAACTTCCTTATAATAATTTTTGTAGGAAGTATTATGTGTTGAATAGGCATTTTAGGATTTTTCAGTCTCTCAAGAAGTATCTCAAAGGCCTTTGTCCCTATTTCATAAAAGGGTTGTGCTACAGTAGTAAGAGGATGAGTAGTCAAGTCTGCAAAACATCATCAAGCACTATGATATAAATATCGTTGGGAATTCTATATCCCATTTTTATAAGGGCTTTCATAGTTTGAATTGCCATAAAATCGCTAAAAGTAAAGTTTGTAGTAGGTGGATCTTCTAAGCTCATCAATTCTTCCACTGCTTGATCCTCGCTAACTTTATCTAGAAATACTTTAACTAATCTTTCATCAGATTTAATATTTGCTTCTTCCAAAGCCTTTCTATATCCCTCATACCTTTCCTTAACTATGATACTTTCTGAGTTTATAGTTATATGAGCAATTCTTCTATGTCCTAATTCGATTAAATATCTTACAACATTATAGCTTCCTTCAACATTATCCGCATAAACTACATCATGATCAGTAAGTCTTGGATGTTCCAATATTACTAAGGGAAGGCTTTTTCTCTTTGCAACTTAACTTACTTCTTTGTTAGAAAGAGCAGCGGTAATTATGCCATCAACTCTTCTTTCTAACATAATATTAAGATATCTCATTTCTCTTAAAGATTTCCCATCAGTATTGCATAAAAAGAAGAGTATAAGCATTATGTCTTACAGTATCTTCTATGCCTCGAGCCATTCTTGGAAAAACAGGATTAACTATATCCAAAACAAAGAAAGCAATTATCTATGTTTTTTTGTTTTGCAAGACTTCGCGCAATAGCATTAGGCTGATATTCGAGAATTTTTACAACTTCCAGAACCCTTTTTTTTGTTTTTTCACTTATCTTTATTTCTGAAGTATTATTCAGTACAAAAGAAACAGTAGAATGGGACACTCACGCTAATCTTGCCACATCCTAACTTGTTGGAGTTTTTCTTTTTCATATCTTTTTATCTCTCCAACTAACACCTGTTAAATTGCTTTTAAATTATAATACATCACTATTATTTTTATTTTTCCAGAAGAATCATTTTATCCTCAATACCTTTCTCCGTTACCTTTACTAAAACAAAGTGAGGCTTACCACTATCGATTTCAGAAGATACATGAGGAAAAGCTCAAACAACTCCAGAGATTATATAAACAACTCCATTTATAACTTTTTTATAGTACATATGGATATGTCCTGCGAAAACATAATTTACCTTTTCTTCTTCAAAAATTTTTATTAATCTTTTTGACTCGAAAGGATCCGCCTTGTGAAAAAAGAGAAGAAAATTTGGTGTTATTATTCGCTGATGCCAAAATACAAATTTATATTTTCCCTTAGCAGATTTTAATACTTCAATTAGCCAATTTATTTGTTCTTCTCCTAATTTCCCAAAAGCATTATTAAGAATTATAAACCTTGCGTTTTCATAATCGAAATAATAATACAAAGGCTTTCCTGTAAATTCTTGAAAAGCCTTTATTGCAGATTCTCCTCTTATATCATGGTTTCCAGCAACAAAATAAATAGGTAAATTAGTTTTTCTAAGCTGTTTCTTAAGATACTCATATTCCTTAGAATTGCTTTTATTTAGAAAATCTCTTAAGTGAATTATAAATTCTGTATTAGTCTTAGAGATTTTTCTCCAAAAGTCTCTCAAAAACTAAAAGAACTCCTCCTTATGCTCTACTATCCCCTAATACTGCAAATTCAGAAGAATAAGATAAGGATAAAAGAAAAAGTATTAAGGAAAATATTATAGTTCTAAGTTTCATAATCTCTATTTTATAGCTCCCTGAGTCATTCCAGAAATAAATTCTCTGGACATAAAAGCATAGATTATAATGATAGGAACCACAGCCAGCCATAATGCAGTAGATAATAAATGCCATTGATTAGCATATTCTCCATAAAAAACTGAAACTGCTAAAGGAATTGTTTCTTTAGAACGATCGCTTATAAGAATAAGAGGAAAGAAGAAATCGTTCCATACGGAGACAAAATTGACAATAGCTACCACTACTAAAGCAGGTTTAATTAGTGGTAAATCAATTTTCCTAAAGATTGTCCAGGGAGAAGCTCCATCAATTTGTGCAGATTCTTCTAATTCTCCTGGAACTTCATCTAAAAAATTTTTTAAAAGAAAAACAGAGAAAGGAACTCCTGTACCTATATATAGGAGAATTAGCCCAAGACGAGAGTTTAGAAGACCTACATCTCTAAGCATTAAAAATATAGGGATAATTGCTAAACGAGCAGGAAAGGCGAGACCTGCAATTATATAAAGGTATAAAGCTCTTCTTAAAGGAAATCTATAACGAGACAAAATAAAAGCCATCATGGAAGAAATAATTAAAATTCCTATAACAGAAAAAGAAGATATTATTAAGCTGTTAAGATATCCTATCCCTAAATTTGCTTTACTCCAAGCTTCTTTGTAATTTTCCCATCTCAACTGAGTAGGAGGAGAAAAGGGAGCTAAAAATATTTCTGAAAGATTTTTGAAAGAATTCATAACAATATTAAGAAAGGGAACTAAAACTATAATGGAGTAGAGTATAAAGAGGATAAATACGATTATTTTTGATCTCTTACTTAATTTTAACATTTTAAATTCTTCTCCTTTCAACCAAACGTACATAAATAAATGAAATGGGAAGAATTACTATAAACATTAAAGTGACAATTGCAGCTCCTAATCCTAAATCCATCCTGGCACTCCCCAATCCTCCAAAGGCAGTTCTATAAAAAAGAGTTCCTAAAACATCGGTACTTCGAAAAGGACCTGCTTGAACTCCTTCTAAAGCATAAACTAATTCAAAAACACTAAAAGACCAGATAAATAAGAGGAGAATTAAAGTTTGTGCTGTAGGTATAGTTAGAGGAATAATTACGTTTTTTACTATATCCCAATTGCTTGCTCCATCAATATATGCAGCTTCAATAAAATCAGGTTGAATATTTATAATAGCAGCTAACATAACTAAAACATAGAAACCTAAATGTCTCCAGATATTGACAGCAATTATTGTATTAAAAGCCAAACTCGGATCTCCAAGCCAAGGTCTTGTAAAACTCCCTAATCCAATTACCTTTAAAAATTGATTTACCAGTCCAATTTGAGGATTCAAAATAAGTCCCCATATAAATCCCACAAGAACCATAGAAATTACATTAGGAAGATATACTATACTTCTAAATATATGATATCCTTTAATTTGAGTAGCTAAACCTAATGCAATAATAAACCCAAGAGATACCTCAATAATGGAAACTAATATAAAAAAGTAAATATTATGCCAAAAGGCATTAAAGAATTCTCCTTTAAAAGATCCAAAAAGCACATCAAAAAAATTCTTTAAACCTACATATTTTTTAGCTCCTACACCTACCCAATTAAAGAGACTCAAGTAAATACTGGAGATAAAAGGATATACCACAAATATAGTATAAAGAAAAAATGCTGGTAAAATAAAAAGTAAAAGATCAAACCATTTAATTTTCATATTATCTCCCCTTTTAATATTTCTAAGAACCCCTCCCAATCTGGGAGGGGAAATTTTTTATTTTTTCTTCATTAAAGGTTTATACCATTGAGAAATACCATCTTGTGCCATTTTAGCCAGTTCTTCTGGTGTAATTTTTCCTGCATACATTGCTTGCATACCAGGAGCTAAGATATCATCGTAAAGAGAAGGCTTTTGAGTAACAAATACAGAACCTACCCAATATACATATGGAGATGCATGTTTCTTAGATACCTCTAAAACTTCTAATAATAAAGGATCTGAAGGTACTTTTGCTCCAAGAACTGCAGGAATATTGTATGTTATATTAGAGAAAATTGTCCCAAAATCTGGGGTTGCTGTAAATTCTAATACCTTTAAAGCCATATCTCTATTTTTTGCCCCCTTAACTAAGGCAAAAGCACCATCCATGTATACATAGGCATATGGCTTGTTATCTTTTGTAAGGGGTGGAACCATAAAATATCCTACATTTACTTTAGGATTTAATTGTCTCCATGTTTGAAGCCCCCAGATACCAGAAAATACCATAGCTGCTTGTCCAAAAGCAAAAGCAGCATCTTGGTCGGTTACTGCGTTTCCTAAAAATCCATCTTGATAATATTTCTTTAGATCATTAAGTCTTCTATTAAGATCAACAAACTTAGGATCTAAGAAATTTGTCCTCCCGTTAATTAAGTCTCTAATCCATTCTGGCCCAAGGATACTTACTCCACACATAGCATGTTGCATTACTAAAGTCCAAGCTTCTTTTCCTGGAATAAAGAAGGGAGTTATACCATTTTTCTTTAAAATCTCACAATTATTAATGAGCTCATCCCAAGTTTGAGGTTCTTTTAACCCAAATTTATCATATATATCTTTGTTATAGAAAATTCCTACAACCTGCAAAGCAAAAGGAACTCCATATGTTTTCCCACCGCTTCGTATGGACTTTAAAGTGGTACTTGTGAAATATGTGAATTTTATCTTGCCATCTAATGGTTCTATAAATCCTGCATCAATAATTGCTTGTGTTCTTCCTCCAGGAAGTCTTCTTGCATAAAATATATCTGGTCCTGTTCCTCCTTGAAGAGCAAGCATTACTTTTGCATCATACTCTGTAGCAACAAAAGGTCTGAAGTCAATTTTAACAGGAATTCCTCTTTTATTTAACTCTTTTTCTACTCTTGCCCAGACTTCCGCATCCTGAGATCTCCAGCTCCAGATTTCTACTTTATTCTCTGTGCCAGAAGAAATAGTTAAAAAGAGAGAGGAAAAAACAAAAACTAACAATATACTTAGAAATTTTTTCATAGCTTCAATCTCCTTTCTAATTGAAAATCTATTTCTCTATCCCAAGAAAATTTTAGCAAAAATTTTTCAAAAAGTCAAAATTTTTCTATGATATTGTTATTGGTCTGTGATATTGTCATAGTATAAGCAATCTGAGAAAATGTCATTATTATGAGAAAGGAGTGTATTTGTTTGTCTCAAAAAGAGTATGAAAGAGTAATGATTATTAAGATGGTAGTAGAAGGTTTCTATTCTAACAGAGAGACTGCTAAATTATTGAATCTCAGTGTTAGACAAGTTATTAGATTAAAAAGTAAATTTAAGGAAAGAGGTATCAATTCTCTCATCCATGGTAATAGGGGAAGAAAACCTAAACACGCTTTATCTGATGAGCTAAAAAAAGTTTTCAAGTTAGTTATGGAAAAATATCAGAATTGAATAAATATCTCTGTTTTATCAGTAAAAAGAATTCTTAAATCCCATGGATATTCTTTAAATATTACTCTTCTATCTGCTATTGATGATGCAACAGGTGAAATATTATCTGCTGTGTTTAGAAAAACAGAAGATCTTGAAGGATATTTTCTTTTGATGAGAGACCTTATCAAAAATCATGGTATTCCTGTTTCTATCTACCATGACAAGCATACTATTTTTAGGAGTCCAAAAGAAGAAAGGTTGAGTATAGAAGAGGAGCTCTTAGGAATAGAGAAACCATTAACTCAATTTGGTAGAGCCATGAAAGAGTTAGGAATAATTCAGATTTATACGGAATCTCCTCAAGCAAAAGGGAGAATAGAAAGACTTTTTGGAACTCTTCAAAGTAGACTAAAAGAGGAATTGAAGATAGAAGGGATAAAAGATATACAATCTTCAAATATTTATCTTAAGGAATTTATTGAAAGATACAACAAGAAATTTTCTGTAGAACCTAAAAATCCTATCTCCTCCTTTAGGAAAGAAATTTCTGATGATATTTTAGATGAGATTCTTTGTAGGAAGGAAATGAGAAAAGTATTAAAAGGGAGTGTAATTTCATATGGAGGGAAGCTCTATTTTCTAAAGGAAGGAAAGGAGACAGTTCTTTTAAAAGAAGGGAGTTTAGTATCTATTTATATTCATGGGGATGGAACGATAAAAGCAAGCTGTGAAGATAAGATTTTTCAAATAGAACTTGCGGTAAATAAAGAAAGAAAAGAACAAAAAGTAGAAAAAGAGATGGAAACAAAAAGGAAGAGAAAGTCTCCATCAAAGATCATTTTTGGAAAAAGTATCCTCTTTTACTAAGGAGATGAAAGTAGTGACATTTTTATAGAATGTTTATAGTTACATTTTCACTGGTCGTTGACAGAATGGATCTCGATGATCATTGTGGGAATATGCACGATAGAATACATGCAGGCTGTATGAGATGAGCATGGAGTGCTATTGTAAATGGTTTTGGAGGTATTTGGATTTATAATAGTGTGCTTCATTTTTCACCCAAATTATCAGATCATTGGAAATTACTTTCTTTTGACATAAGATATAAAGGAAGAGAAATAAATATAAGAATAGAAAAAGAAAAAGAATAACTTTTTAATAGAATGAGCTATGGAGATATAATGTTTTGATAAAAAGTTTACGTTGGAAAAGGGCAAAAAGGTAAAGTACTGGAAAGCTTAATATTTATTCTTTACTAATTTCTCTTAATGTTTCTTTTACTTTACCTTTATTTTTATCTAAATATTTTTTCGATGTTTCATAATCTAATCCAGTTTTTGCCATAACAATAGCTAATTTTGTGTTTCCTTTTGCCCTTTTCAGAAATTCTTCTGCTTCTTCGTCAGATAAATTACAAGTTATTCTTAATATCCTTTTTGCTCTTTCCTTTAACTTTTTGTTTAGTATTTGTACATCCACCATGAGATTATTATAAACTTTGCCTAATTTTATCATAGTAGTTGTGGATATCATATTTAGCACCATTTTTTGTGCTGTTCCTGCCTTCATACGGGTTGATCCTGAGATAACTTCAGGACCTACTAAAAGTTTTATAGTAATATCTGCTATTTTTTCCATAGGAGTATCTTCATTACATACAATAGATACTGTAAAACTCCCTTTACTTTTTGCATACTCCAAAGCAGATATAACATATGGTGTTCTTCCACTAGCTGCAATTCCAATGACTACATCTTCTGCTTTTATATACTTCTCTTCTAAATCTTTCCTTCCTTGTTCATAATTGTCTTCTATCCCTTCTACAGAAAATCTTAAGGCCCAATCTCCTCCAGCTATAATTCCTTGAAATACCTCAGGGTTCATACCATATGTAGGAGGAATTTCAGAGGCATCTAATACTCCTAATCTTCCACTAGTTCCTGCTCCGACATAAAATACTCTTCCTCCCCTTTCTATTCTTTTTACTATTTCATCTACTACCCTTGCAATCTTAGGAATTTCTTTTTCTACAGCATAAGCTACCTTTTTATCTTCCTCATTTATTATTCTCAGAATTTCTTCTATGTTTTTTTCATCTATATTTTCTGTATTAGGATTTATTGCTTCTGTCAATAAGTCTTCCATTTCTCACCTCATAATTTTCTTTCTGTAGTAGCAGACTGACTTCTCGCTAAAACTTCAATAATCTTTTCTCCTCTACTTACCAATATAGAAACATACAAAACATCTACAACAGTGAGTTGAGCAATTAAGGAAGTTATAGCTCCTACTCTTAAAGCTATTTCCTTTGCGGACATGAATAACTTTATATCTGTATGCTTAAGAATAGGAGAATGAGCATATTGGGTTATAGCAATAGTAGTGGCATTATTTTCTTTTGCCTTTGCTAATGCAGAAATAGTATCCTTTGTGCTTCCTGAATAAGATATTCCAATAGCTACATCCTGAGGAGTAAGAAGAGAAGCAGAGACTAATTGCTGATGAGTATCTATATATGCATAAGCTAAAATGCCTATTCTTTCTAATTTTTGTTGTAGATCTAAAGCCACCAAGCCAGAAGCTCCTACCCCATATAGGTCTACCTTTCTTGCTTTGTTTATAGCATCTACTGCTTTTTTTATTTCTGTTTCACTTAAAATTCCATCGGTCTCCTTTATGGCATTAATATTTGCTTGAACAATTTTCCTTTTGATACTAGTTAAATCATCTTGAAAGCTCCAATCTGATGATGGAAGCTCTTGTAAGGTGCTTAAACTACTGGCAAGTTTCACCTTAAATTCTTGATATCCTGTATAACCTAATTTTCTACAAAAACGGACAACAGTAGATTCTGAAGACTTTGTTTTTTCTGCTAACTCCGTTATAGGAATTCCCACTACTTCGTGGGAATTTTCTAAAACATATTCTGCAATTTGCTTTTCTACTCCCCTTAATTGAGATAGAAGAGTTTTAATTCTAAAAAGACAATTAGAAGTTTCCCATTCTACATTCTTCTTTTTCTTTGTCATTTTCTTTCTCCCTAAAATTTTTCTCAATCAAAATTATAACATGTTTAAAAATTTCTGTGAATTTATTTTCTTAGTTTTTAAAATAATTACGAAAAAAAGTTTTTTAAATAATAACAGAATCAGTAATATATTTTACATAAAATTACAAAGTTTTTTGGCAAAGAGAATTTAGAGAAACCGACATGCTTTAAAAGGTAGGTGCGGTTTTTTATTTTATATAAGAAAGGAGGAGGAATTGTAGGAACTTTAATAGTAAGACAACTATCAAAGTATTCTTTAAAGATTCTTCTTTTAGAAAAGGAAAGTGATATTGTTATGGGAGCTACAATGGCAAATAGTGCTATTATTCACGCTGGATATGATCCCATCCCAAACAGTAATAAAGCAAGAATTAATTGTAAAGGGAATAAATTATACACAGAACTTTGTTCCGTTTTGAAATTTCCTTTTAAAAGGAATGGAGCTATTGTCTTATCTTTTAATGATGAAGAAATAAAAATATTAGAAGAATTAAAGGAAATAGGAAGGAAAAATGGAGTTATGGGATTAGAGATTATAAAAAGAGATGAAATTTTAAAAAGAGAACCTAATATAAATCCTATAGTAAAAACGGCTCTTTATATTACATCCTCAGGAATAACTTCTCTATATCTTTAGAAATCTCTGCTTTAGAGAATGCATAGGAAAATGGGGTGGAAATTCATTTGGAAGAAGAAGTTCAGGGAATAATAAAATAGAAAAGGGGATATATAGTAAAGAATAATAGAAATTATTATTTAACAAGATATATTATAAACAAAGGCGGAGTATATGCTGATAAGATCATGAATATGGCAGGAATTGATTTTCCTTTTGAAATAACTCCTCGGAAAGGAGAATATTATGTTTTAGACAAAAGATGAGAAATTTAGTTTCTTCTATCATTTTTCCTACCCTATCCCCTATAAGCAAAGGGATTCTTGTAATTCTTACGGTAGAAGGGAATATTCTTTTAGGATCCAATGCAAAGGATATAAAGAATAAGGAAGATAAAAGTACTACTTGGGAGGGATTAAAAGAATTTTGGGAAAAAGCAACAAAATTAGTTCCTTATATACCCTTCTCCTCAGTAATAAATACCTTTGCATGGATAAGAGCAGGAAGTAATTATAGAGATTTTCTTATAAAGGAGTTTAAATCAGCAGAGAAGATTTTAAATTTGGATTTTCCTTTTCCAGTACCACCTATTATATAGTCCCAGTAGTCGCCAGGATTGTCTACCATAATAGCTATACTTTTGGCTGAATCAATGCTACTTCCTCCTCCAAGCCCAATAACAAAATCATATTTTTCTTCTCTTGCAATCTGTGCTCCTTCCATTACATGTTTTTTAATAGGATTAGGAAGAATTTTGTCAAAGACTACGTATTCAATTTTTAAGCTCTTTAATATATCGACAAGTCTATCCAAATACCCAAGTTTTTTCATGGATCCGCCTGAAGAAATAACAATAAGGG